>CEUB01116439.1_pt1 | contig 17553 bp, 3 predicted proteins | sample 356491 | NCBI WGS metagenome assembly CEUB01 (sample SAMEA2623370, study PRJEB7988) | marine metagenome | isolation source: saline water (ENVO:00002010), including | reverse complement strand
TGGTACAACTGTAACTGTTAACGTTGGTATTGCTTCTAAGGGATTTGTTGGAAATTCACACAGATACTTAGATGCTGCTGATTTATTAGTATCAAATATTGACTTCATTAAGAATGAGACAGTTCATATAATGAAGGAAGTATATACTCAACATACAGTTAAGGGTAGTGAAGCTGATTGTGAAGATGATGTAAGAGATGTTGTCAATTCATTAGTAGATGATCTTCGTAATGGTAGTAATAGTCATATGTGGACTGCTGCTTCTTACTACGTTGATAGAACTACTAACCCAATTCAAATTCAAGCAAGTACAGTAGAAGCAGATGTTTCAATGACTGTCTTTGCATATGAAGTGATGGATAAGATGGTTAGATTCATCGTTAATAATGTACCTTGGGAAATACAAGGAGATCATGGATTTATACAGAAATTTGATGCTACTTTAACAGAATCTGATTATGGTGGTCTTGTACAGAAGACACCTACAAATGCAGATTATGATCCTGTAACTGGTGAATTAACACTAACAGTTTCTAGTCATGGACTTGCTGCTCCTAGAACAATTACAGCAACAGGTTCGACATATACTGCTACAACTGGTGTTTTAACTATTGTATCTAATGGACATAATCTTGTACAAGGAGATAGAATTAAGTTTAAGCCCAATTCTATAGTATTTAATTGTACATCTGATGGTAATACTGTTAATCAAAGTTATCCTAGATCAGATGATCCAGCTGGACAAGGTTGGTTAGAAGTTACATATATCGATGCAAATAACTTTAGTGTTAATGTTGGTAAGTCTCCAACCGTAAGTTATACACCAACTGCAGGAGTTTATGATGCTGAGACTGGATTCTTAACCTTTAATATCGGTGATAATGATCTAAAACCAGGTAGTAAGTATACTCCTACTGGAGTTGCTTATACAGCATCTTCAGGTGCTATGACTATTACCATTGATAATAACTTCGATGTTAATAATGCAGATTATGATGGTGATACTGGAGATTTAGAACTCTGGATTGGACCTCATAGTCTTGATATAGGTACTCAGGTTAAGATTGCTAATAATTCATTGTTCTTCAAGTGTTCAATGGATGAGGAGAGAGCAATTCATGCTTATCCTAGATCTGGTGATCCTGTTAGTGGTCAAGATCTTGAAATTACTAAAATAACTGATAAGAGTATCGTAGTTAATGTTGGTGCTACACCAATCGTCAACTATACACCTACTGGTGCTGCATTTACTCCAGCAACAGGTGAAATGGTATTAACCATTGGTACTCATGATATTGCTGTTGGTGATTCTATCAAACTTATTGATGGATCTATTGAATTCAGTTGTGGTGCTGGTGCTGGTAATCACTCATATCCTAGAACTTTAACTGATGATATTTCAGCTACTGGTGCAACTTACAATGGCACAACTGGTTTATTAACAATTACCAGTGCTGGTCATGGATTAACTGCTCCAAATAAGATTACTCCAACAGGTGCATCTTATAATGCCTCAACAGGTATTATGAGAATTACTAAGTCTACTCACAACTATAAGGTTGGTGATAGAGTTAAATTGGAAGATGGTGCTATTACCTTCCAGTGCACAATGGATAATAATGCTACTAACCATGCATATCCTAGACCTAGTGATCCAATTAGCGGTCAATGGGTATCTATTGTTGCTGTACCTGACAATAATAACTTTGATATTCCTGTAGGTGCATCTGCTCTTGGAAATTATACACATTCATTCGTATCTGCAACTACAGATGGCGTTAAGAAGTGTAATGACGTTGTTAAATTAGAAGATGGTGCTATAACATTCAAGTGTACACAAGATGGTGGTGCTACTAACCATGCTTATCCTCGTTCTACTGACCCAATTAGCGGTAAGTGGATGAATGTAGAAGAAGTTGCTGGTAATGACTTTACTATACAAGTATTAGATTCTATACCTTCAACTAACACAACGACTCATACTTATGTTACTTCTACAACTAACGGAATTAAGAAGAAGAGAGACCCATTCCAAGGAACTGCTATTACTGTTGAGTCTGTTGTTGCAAACACATCTATTACAATTAACGTTGGTATTTCTTCCAACACTACTACTCATACATTCCAAAGTGCTGTTTCTGGTGCTGTTATTTCTGGTGGTAATTATGCACATACATTCGTATCTGCTGCTACTGGTGCTGTAATTGGTAATCATGGATTCCATATTGGTGATAGAGTGATGTTTGATAGAAACTCACTTGTCTTTACCTGTGATATGGATGGTAATGCAACTGAACATGCATATCCTAGAACTACTGATCCTAAGTACAACACTTGGTTACCTATTAGTAGTGTAACTACAAATACCTTTGATGTTAATGTAGGAGCATCTCCTTTAGTAACATTTACTCCAACTGGTGCCACATACAATCCAACTTCAGGTGAATTGGTACTAACAATAGGATCTCATAGTTTATCAGTTGGTGAAAATATTGAAATATTAGCAAATGGATTAACATTCAGTTGTACTCAAGGTAGTCTTGGTAATGGATCTTATCCAAGAGCAGCAGGTGCTGGTACAAACAGTGGTGCTGACTATGCTTACAATACTTCACTTGAAATTCTTGCTGTAGGTGCTACTACAATCACAGTTAATGTTAACGGTGGACGTGGACCTATTACAAACCTCACAACTCATACATTTGTTTCTGCAACTTCTGGTTGTATAGTCTCTGGTGGAAACTATACTCATACCTTCAAGTATGCTTTACCAAATAGCATGACTCGTGCTGGAGAGACTTTAAGAATAGTTAAAGACGGTATATCGTTCGAGTGCGATCAAGACAATTATAAGACAATTCACTCTTATCCTAGAGGTGATGATCCTGGTTATAATACTTCACTACCAATCTATAATAATGGTATTGAAATGACTGCAGAGAATGCGTCATACAATCCTGCAACTGGTGAAATGACTATTACTATTATTGGTCATGGAATGACAACCACTGATCAGATTAGAATTGAAAATCATTCATTAGGATTTACTTGCACAAGAGATGGTAATAAGAAGGTTGCTAGTTATCCAAGATTAACTGATCCATATCAAGGTAGATGGTTAAGAATCACTGCTGTAACTGAGAATACATTTACAGTTAATGTTGGTTTTGATGCTCTTGTTGGTAATCAGTACGTTCATACATTTGTATCTGCTGTTCCTCATGGAATAGTTAAACGTGATAATACTATTACTGTTAATATTGGTAAGTCTCCAGTAGTTGACTACACACCTACCGATGCATCTTACAATGCAACTACAGGTGCTTTAGAATTGACGATTGGTGCACATAGTTTACCTGCTCCAACAACTCATACAGTTACTGATGCAAATTATGTACCTTCAACAGGTATAATGACATTGACTATTGCAGGTCATGGATTCTCTAATGGTGAGAAGATTAAACTTGCAGATGATTCATTAACATTCACTTGTACTCATGGATCTGGTAATAAGACTTATCCAAGATCTACTGACCCAATTAGTAAGAAGTGGGTTCCTATTAGTAATGTAACTACAAATACTTTTGATGTTCAAGTCTTAGCTGAAATTCCTTCTACTAACGTAACTCCTCATACATTCCAATCAGCAACATCTGGTGGATTGAGTAAGGCAAATTCAACTGTTAAGTTAGCACCTAATTCACTTAAGATGACCTGTGATCAGGATAGTGATGCTACAGTACACACATATCCAAGAGCAGAGCAAAGTAGGCATACTGCTTCTGCTGGTACATTGTATAACCCATCAACAGGTATAATGACAATTACCACTGCATCTGCACATGGATTTGCTGTTGGTACACCAATAAGATTTGAGCCTAACTCCTTGAAGTTTACATGTACTAAGGATCAGGATCAAACTGAGCATACTTATCCTCGTGCAACTGACCCTGCAACTAATAGATGGTTCTTTGTAGAGTCTGTACCTTCATCTACTACATTTAAGGTTCAGGTTCTTGACACTATTCCTTCAACGAATATTACTAATCATACATTCGTTTCTGCTGAAAAAGGTGGAATTGTCGAAGGTGATCCTTTAGTTGCACAGGCAATTCCAGTTGATGCTGTAACTGGTACTACAATTACAATTAATACTTTAGATGGTTATACTGCTTCTAACACTACAACTCATGCATGGGTTGGTGTTAACTACAACCAGTACACTCCATCTGCAGCAACTTATACACCAACTACAGGTGATTTAGAATTAACAATTCCAACAACGAACTTTACTCCAACTGCTGTATCATATACTCCAGCATCAGGTGTTATGGTTCTAACTATTGGATCTCATACTCTTAGTGTTGGTGATACTATTAGAATTGATGCTAATTCATTAACCTTCACTTGTGATTTCAATAGTGATGGTGATACAACTGAGAAGACATATCCTCGTGCAACAGGTGCTTCAACATTCTCTGGTGCTGACTATGCTTATAACAGAGATCTAACGATCATTGATGAAGCAGCAACAACTATTACTGTTAATGTTAACGGTGATGCAACTACTATTACAGATACAACAACTCATAACTTTGTTGCTGGATCTGAGAATACTAACTGCATTAAGGTTGGACACCAAATGAAGAATGGTGAGAAGATTAAGATTACAAATAACTCACTTAACTTTAGATGTAATATGGGTGATGATGCTGGATTGCATTCTTATCCACGTGCAACTGATCCAGTTAACAACAGATGGTTAGAGATTTCTAATGTAGATTACAACAAGTTTACTGTTAATGTTGGTAAGTCTCCACTTAAAAACTATACTCCTTCTGATATTGATTACAACCCAACATCAGGAATAATGAAGATGACTATTGGTCGTCATGATTTGAGAAAGGGACAGAGTATTAAGATTGCTACCAGTTCACTTAAGTTTAGATGTGCACATGATGACTATGCAACTGATCACTCATATCCTAGAACAACTGTTAACACAATTACACCTACTACTGCTGCCTATGACACTGGTAATGGTCGTATAACAATTACTGTAAACGGTCATGGTTTAGGTAATGGTGATTGGGTTAAACTTGCTGACAATGCATTAACATTCAGTTGTGCATTTGGTGGTGCATCTGGTTCTGCTGCCGAGAAATCTTATCCAAGATCTACTGACCCAATTAGCGGTAAGTGGCTTAGAGTTGAGAATGCACAGACAAATACATTCGATATCTTAGTCTTAGATACATTACCTTCAACTAATACTGACGCACATTCATTTGTATCTGCTGTTTCTGGTGGAGTTAGTGTTAAGAAAGATAGTTCTTATGATGCTCCAGTTGAGATCACTGAGGTAACTGATACAACTATCTCTGTTAAAGTTGTTAAGAAGACTCCTTCTACTAACACAACTAATCATATCTTTGTAGCAGCAACTGCTAATGCGATTACTGCTGGTGGAAACTATACACACACATTTGTTAAGGCAGATACTAACTCCATAACTCGTGCTATGCTTTACACTGGTGGTGGATATAATCATAGATTTGTTTCTGGTCTTGCTAATGCAATAACAACTGGTGGTGATTATGTACATACATTCCAGTCTGCTGACACTAATGGAATAGTTTGTGCTGGTGATGCAATATTCATTGCTCCAAATTCACTAACATTCAAGTGTGCTCAAGATAACTTTGCTACAAATCACACTTATCCTCGTTTAACTGATCCTTCATATAATCAACTTCTACCTATTACGAAGGCATCTACAAATACATTTACTGTTAATGTAAATCCTTCACCAATTAATGATCAATATGCACATACATTTGTAAGTTCTACATCTGATTGTATTACTAAATCTCAGTTTAGTCTTGCTGATTGTTCTGATGTTACTTCAACTGCTAATAACTTAGTCACTATCTTAACTGATACACTTAACAGTGCAGTTCTAGCATCTCCTGTAGATCATCTTGCTACTATTACTAAGCAAGAACCAAAAGCAGAATTTGTTGGTGGAACGATTGATTCCTATAGGGAAGTTGGATTCCCAGTTTCATATCACGATGGTACAAGTGATCTAATTTATACTGCACAAATAGATGCTGATACTCAGTACAGGTTCCGTGATGCTGCTGAATTAATTCGTGCAAACAGAGGTGTTATCGTTGATAAAGCAGCATTTGATATGCTTACAAGATATCCAGATCTTGCATTAGATATGCCAAGAAATGCTAATGGTACATCTACTGATGGTACATTACGTTGTAAGACTGACCTTGGTTTGATTGTTGATGCTATTGCAAATGATATTGAAGATGGTGGTAATGAGAAGAGTGTAGAAGCAGCAAACTTCTATCTTGGAAATAATAATGAACTACTTCATATACGTCTACAAGTTTGGCAGTCAATCTATGCACATGATCGTATTGGTGTATATGTTAAGCAAGCAATCACTGGTGATTTAACTTATGATAATACTGATGACATTATTGTTGGTGATTGGGATATTACTGATAATAGCGGTTCTGGTAACTGTGCAAACGTAGCAACTGCAGTTGATACATTGATTACTACAATCAATGATATGATTGCTCCTACTGGAAATGATTATAATATTGGTGGTAATAGACTTTACTTTAACAGAAAGTATATTGCTGAAGAATGTACTGGTTATACAAGTACTGAATTTAACTATACTCTTAATGCAATAACCTATAACGCATTTAGTTATCCTGGTGCTGCTGGTGAAACAACTTGCCAGAGAGACCTTAAGTTGATTATTGAAAGTATTTGCTCTGATTTACAAACAGGTGGTAATAATAGTACTATTGCTGCAATGGAAAAATATCTCGATGCTGCCTTACAAATAGGACAGGTTGAGGAAGAACTTCTTGCAACTGCATTTGCTATTAATAAGATCAAAGAGATTGGTGGATATGTACTTAATAATGTACAGTATGACTTTAATAGTGGTGAGCAATCTCCTAACTACGCTGCACAATATTCAAATACTGATGCTGTTAGAGATACAGAAACACCTACAGATATTGCTTCTGTAATTGATAGATTTGAGTATCTAGTTGATGTTGCTAGAGATATAATTGCTCCTGCTAAATCAACTGGTAGAAGTGCTGGTAAGAACATTCTCTTTAACTACAACTATTATAAGGAAGAATTAACTCAGCAAGTTAATACTCAATTTGGTGCTGGATCATGGACATATGATTCATTCTTGACTAATATCATTAATGATATGTGCCATGACATCGCTACAACTGATATTACAGATAAGAAAGATGCTCGTGAAATTACATTAAGTTCAGTTTACAATTCATTCCAAGTTGGTGAAATAGTTTACTCTAGCAATGGTGCTTATTCAGAAGTCTTAGAATGGGATGACGACACTCAATTCTTAGTTGTTGGTCCTTTCACTGGTCCAACTTGGGTTGCTAATAATACACTTACTGGTCAAACCTCAAATGCAGTTGCAGTAATATCTGCTATTGGTCCAAAATATGACTGGTACAACACACCATGTAACGTACAAACATTAGCACATGCTAGAACATTAGGATCTAATATTACTGGTGAAGTTCCTGGAACTAACTTGTATAGTAATCCAGAAGCATTAGCAAGTGATTGGACTTCTACTGAAACAACATTTACTAATAATGCTATTGCTTCTCCAGACTTAAATGTTACTGCTGAGAAGGTTATACCAAGTACAAACACAGGTCTTCATACTATCAGTAGAAACTATAGTTTGACTGCTTATGATACCTTTGATGATGGTACTATTAAGTGGGATACTTCAGGTCAGAAGTTTGACGAAGGTGCTGCTGGAACAAATGCTACGCAGACGTTTACATTCTCAATGTTTGTTAAAGCTGCTGGATATACATCACTTCGCTTCCAGATGTCTCTTGACGAAGGAACTGCTGCTGTACAAAGAATATTCTTCGATCTTAACTTAACTGCAGGTACTATCGGCACTGTCTTTACACCTCAAGGTGGTATGACTAATGATGCTGCAGGAGTAGTTCCTCTAGGTAATGGTTGGTTCAGATGCTATATCACAACTACATTCTCCTTCGGTTTCACAACTTTACAGAATAAGATTATTGTTAATAACGCTGCTGGTGCTCAGTCTTACGCTGGTAATGGCACAGACGGTATCTATGCTTGGGGTGCTAAGTTAACTAAGACTGCACTAGATCCTTATCAGTCTGGTGATGGAACTATATTCTATTCTGATGCAACTTATAATATCAACAATTACACATTTGATATTCTTGAGGATTATATCAGTCAGGCATTACAGAATGGTCTAACACAACCTTCACCTAACGCTGGATTCTACAAGTACTTTGATGCTACTGCTTTCGCAGATTATAATGAGAGATCTATTCACAGATTGGTAAGATATCAACTTAATATTCTACGCAATCAGATTAAGACTGGAACATACTTTACTCAGATTAATATTAATAATGGCGTTTCACTTCCAACTAAGACTTATGGAACAAGAACACTTCCAATAGGTGTATCTGGTGGATTGAATAACGCAGACTTCATGTATGGTACATCTTCTGATAGTTATGGTGAACTTGAATCTCTATCAGAGAATTCAGGTAAGGTTGTTCAGGTATATCAAAGATTTAGAATCGATGGTGATATTACCGATGGTCCTTTCACTATGAATGAAGTTGTTGCCAAGCAGGGTGCACCTTCTATCACTGGTGTTGTTTACGGATTCTATGAAGATGCAAACTACAAGTACCTAGATGTTAAGGTAACTGCTGGACCTTGGGCAATTACTGATAACGTTGTAGGTGCTACTAACTCTACAACTGCTCAGATTAGTGCTATTGAAGATCGTATTCATGTTATTGATCTTAAGGGTACGTTTGAAGATAATATTCCATTCAAGGGATATGATTCAGGTAAGACAGCACAACCTGCAGGATCATTCTTGAAGAACGAAGCTGCTGTACTTGATAACACAGGTGGTACTTTGACAGTTGATACTGAGACACTTCTTGGATCATTTGAACTTAACTCTGTTGTTTATCCAGAGTCTTCCAGACAGTATCTTGATGTTATTAAATACGCTGGTCTTGATATTGGCGTTGGTTCTAAGATTGCATCTGTAGGATACATTCGTTTACAAGTTAGCATTATTAGCAACTTAAATGTATTCACTGTTGGTAATAGACTTTATAAGGTTGTATCTGGTATTCAGGATCCTAATACATACGCAATTATTACTGAAGTTGATCTTGATAATAATTACATTTACGCAATAGAGTATCAAGGAAATCCTTTCCAAAATGGTGATGTTATTGGAGACTATGGTCTATCATCTAACTTCCCAGTTGGATACGCAACTATTACAACTAAGGTAACTACTGCTGGTGCTGCATCTGCTGTCGTTCAGGGTATTAAGACGGTTGGTACTCTGAAGAGATTATATCTTTCAGATATTAACGGTACATTTAGTACTAGAGATGCTATTAAGAGTATTGATGGATATAAATCTGTTATCTCTATTAAGGGTGATCTTAAGGCACGTGTTAAGCGTTCATTCAAAGGATTTGATGGTACACAGACCACGTTCAACCTATCACAGAACAATGGCACCAGCTACCTCCCAGACCCCGAAGGACACCTCTTAATATTCATTAATGGTATATTGCAACCTCCAGGTGCTACAAACGCATACACAGCGTTCTCTAACCAGATTCAGTTTACTGAATCACCAGAACTAGGAGCATCCTTACAGGATTCTACGTAGGTAAGTTGAGACAGTTAGATGATATTTCATTCGACTTTGACTCTTTACGTCAGTCATTCAACCTCAAGCGTAATAATGTATTCTACTCCTTGACTCTGACTGAAGGTGTTCAATCATCTACTATACGTCCAGAGAATAATATTATTGTTTCACTGAATGGTGTTATACAGGAACCTGGAATTGGATTTGAGATTGTTGGTTCAAGAATTATATTCTCAGAAATACCTCGTGTAGGATCTACATTCGTTGCGTTCTCATACGTTGGTTCTGAGGCAGACGTTGATGCTGCTGAAATCGTACCTCCTGTAGAACCAGGCGATTTCATAGATATACAGGGTGAAACAGAAGCAAGAGAAGTTGCTGTTATTGAATCTTCTAACTCCTTGATTACCTTCGATTATCTTGGATCTGTATTCGGTCAAGATGCTAGTGCAAGTGCTGCTCTAACTTCTGGATTTATTAAGAGTGTACAGGTTACTGCAGGTGGATCAAGTTATACAACTAGACCAACTGTAAGAGTTGACTCTATATCTGGTTTTGAAGGTAATATACGTGCTCTAGTTGGTGTTGCTGGTGTTGAAATTAGTAATCCTGGATCTAATTATCAGAACCCAGATATCGCAGTTGAAACTACTGTACCAGACGATTGGACTGCTCCTGACTTATCATCTTATGGTGAGGAAGAAGTTGACCCCGAAACCCCCATAAATAACTAAAAAATTATAGCGAGAAATGGCTAAACAATCACTAGGTCTTGGAACCGCAGCTAATGATAATACAGGTGATACACTCCGTGTTGGTGGTGACAAGATTAATGATAATTTTGATGAACTGTATACTGCATTAGGGAATGGCACTAACTTAACAGTTAGTGTTACAAACCCTGCTGTAGGACAAGTATTACGCTACAACGGTTCCACATTCCTCCCTTCAGATTATACAAACTTAACTGCAGCACTAGATGTAAATGGAAATTCTATCATATCCACGTCTAATGGAAACATTAATATCGCTCCAAACGGAACAGGTGATATTACTCTTGGTGTTGGAAGCATCACTTCTACTTTTGATGGTGCCACTGGTGAGATCGATTTACCGACTAAGGTAAAATATAAGAACGAATTTGCCAATATTGGTTCTGCTCCTGCAGCAGCAACTTATACTGGTTATTTCTATACTGTTGATGGTGACGATAATCCATACGTAAACATTAATATTACAGCAGGTGGTGCTGGTGATGTGAGAGCAAAACTAGCAACACAATATTCTAGTATTGATCTTTTAGCAGACGTTGATACTACAACTACTGCACCTACAGCAAACCAAGTTCTAAAATGGAATACTGGTACAAGTAAGTGGGTTCCAGGAGATGACAATGCAGGTGTAAGTTCTGTAAACTTATTTGCCACGATTGCTGGTGATACTGGTAATACAACTGCTGATTCTGCTACAGACACATTAACTGTTACAGGTGGAACTAATATTGCTACTGCTGTTGTTGGTGATGTTCTAACAATTAACTTTGATGGAACTCTAACTACAACATTTGCTGCCTTAACTGATACAGATACATCTGGTATCACTCAAGGTGATTCATTATTCTTTAATGGAACTAACTGGGTTCCTGTACGCAGTCCAATTACTTGGTGGGAAATAAATGCTAACGGTCAGGCAGATTACACTGTAACTGGTCCTGGGTTTAGTGGCACAGTAAATGATCCTACATTCTATGTTTATAGAGGGTTCACTTACGCTTTTGATAATTCAGTTCAGGGTAGTGGACATCCTTTCAGGATTCAGTCTACTCAAGGATTATCTGGCACACCATATACTACTGGTCAAAGTGGTAGTGGAACTACTGTATTATACTGGACTATCCCTATGGATGCTCCAACAACACTGTATTATCAGTGTACTCTCCATGCAGCAATGCAAGGAACAATAAACGTTGTAAGTTAATATAAATGACAAGAGTTGTCCCTGGTACTGGTGCCGACATTGAACCGATTTTTGATGAATTTTTCGGTGTTCGTGCAGTCAGAGTTATAAGTGGAGGATCTGGATATACATCATCCGATCCCCCACGTTTGACTGTTACTGGTTGTGGTACACCAGATGAGGAAGCACTTCTTGCAGCTATTATTGATGATGATTCTGGTAGAATTATACACGTTCGTGTTCTTAATAGAGGAAAAGGATATGATCCTCTAAGATTACAAATTGTACCAGAACAAGAAACTCCTAATGTCGTAAATTCATTTGATATTAGAAGGATATTTCAAAATCATCCTAACAGTCCTACAACTGCAACATTCGGTACAACAGGTACTCCTCCTAAATCTACAGATAGGTTAACCATAGTATCTGATAACTCTCCTAAGCCATCTCAGATCATGTTGACTGAAAGGCAACCTGGAGGTTCAGGTGATATTGTAGACAGAAATTTCAATCAGGAATTCATTTATAGGGGTGGTAAGGATGTACCTAACCCAGGCACTAGAGAAGAACAAAATAATAAAGTATTAGGTATATTAGCAAACGGTGGTCTGCTTCATACTCCTGAATGGGGAACTGTAGGTGGTGCACCAACAAACTTTTCTATTGATACGGTAAAACATCACAATGTTATGACCGCAGGGTCATTAACTTATAATGCTATTCTCGAAGGTAATCAATGGTATTATCAAAACAGTAATGTTATTAAAGAGTTTGATAATGTTAATGGTGTATTTGAGTGGGGTAAATTAAGACCTTTTACTTGGAAGATTAAATCAGAATTTGATAATGTATTACTTAACGTTACTCTTCCAGATGAATCTATAGGACAATTTGAAGTTGGTAGATATGTTGATGAGGTAGGTGGTACTGCTAGAGGTGAAATTGCTAAGATTGTTAGAGATAATCAAAATGCTGTAAGTAGAATATATCTTCGTAATGTATCTGGAGATGCCTTTACTGATACTGATCTATGTTTAGGATCTAACGGATTCCAATTTAGAGTTAACGGTGCACCAATTACATTCCCTAATGGTATTTTCTATATTGATTTTGGAGATGAAGCAGATGAATTTGGACCATTTGTTCCAGGAACCTATTATATGTCTCCTGAGAATATTCAGGTACAAGCAAATTATTTAATTATCTGGGATCAATCTGATGCAAGTAATGGTATTACTGGTACTCATGCTCAAGGGCATCCAATGCACTTTAGTACGACTCCAGATGGTCCTTTAAATACGACTGCAAGTCCAGCAGGTACTTTATACTATAATAGTACAGGTGTAACTCAAGCACCATCAGCAGATTACGAGAATAATTTCCAACCTCTATTCATAATGAATGGAGATGAAACAAACAAGATTTATTATCATTGTGCACATCATCGTTATATGTCTGGATATACAGGTGATGAAGGTTATATGATACTGAATACCACTCCAGATACTTCTGCACGTCCTAATAATTATTATCATACTGGATATTATCAATCAGATTCAAATGATCCAAATACGATTGATCTTTCAAGACATGTAGATGGACACTCTAAGATATTGGGTATGTCCTATGATGGATATCCAATTTACGGTCCTTGGGGATATAATGCTAGTGGTACTGTAGCAAGAGAGACCTCTGGATTTAGATTAAGAACTACTGCTGAACTTCCAGGTACTAGACCTGAAGTTGTTACTGCAAGTACAGTAACTTATACAGTTGCTATAGCGAATAACAAGTTTACTTTTGATGGTGGTTCTCCTGCATTCTTAAATCTTAAGAGAGGTAAGACGTATGTCTTTAATCAGAATGATGCAACTAATGTTAATAATCAATTATTAATATCATCAACTGAGGATGGATGGCACGCAGCATTAGTTGGTAATACTGACTTTGTTTGGGCTGGTGCAGCAGGTGGAAACAGTGGTACTACTTACCAATTAGATGGTGCAAATGTAACCTATGCAGCATATATTGCTGGATTTAATGCTGCTACTGCAAGATCTATTACATTTGCAGTTCCTGTAGATGCTCCTAGTTTACTTTATGTCTTTGCTTATAATACTGCTAGTGCTGGTGTAAGAACAGTTCAGGAAGGTTATATCCTCGGAGATTTAACACAAGATTATATTTGGGATACTTCTACTGGTACTCTTGATGCTTATAATGGTAGATTTGCAGTAACTCCTGAATATCCAAATGGAACTTACTGTTATTATATGACTGAGGATGGTTCAGGTGATCCTACATATCCTTATGCTATTGGACCAAAATATTATGGAGTTCCTTATTTTGAAGGTGATACACTTCCAGCATTATCAACTAATTTCCCTGAAGGTGCTGAAGGAAATATTGTATTAAGTACTGATAATCCTGGTCAAATATCTTATATTAAGATGACCCAAAAGGGTGATAATTATTTCGGACCTGCTGCTGCAAGAATATTAGGTGGTCAAGGTACAGGTGCGACTGGTAGTCCTGTTGTACAAACTGTTACTGGTTTATCACTATTAAATGCTGGTAGAGAATATGCTAGTCCTCCAACACTTATCTTTGAAGGTGGTGGTGGACAAGGTGCTGAGGGTGCTGCTCAAATTGATAAACTAGGTAAAGTTACAAGTATTAATGTTGTAGATCAAGGTGAGTTCTATCAAGAAGCACCATATGTTTTAATCACTGGTGGCGGTGGTATTGGTGCTAGAGCAGAAGCAACTATTAGTCAAGGTGCTGTTACTGGTATTAATATTACTGAACCTGGTACTGGATATACTTCTGCACCAAATATTATCTTTACGAAGTTAGTTCAATTAAAACGTAAGACTAGAGCAAGACAGGCATATAATTCTACTGCTATATTCTTAACAGGTTTAGTTAAGAACGTTACTGCAAATGATAGTAATATATTTGTAAACTCTACAGATGCTTATCCAGGATCTGGTACTCTTATTCTGAATAAAGAGACTATTACATATACTTCTAAGACTGCAGGTAAGTTTACTGGTTTAACTAGAGGTGTTAACTTCAATTATGACCAAAGGGTTATTCTTGATGCTGGTCAGAATGACAGTAATGGAAATTCAACTTATCAGTTTGATGTTGGTGATAGAGTTATTAGAAAAGTTGAAAATGCTAATAACAAGGTTGCTAAAGTATATGACTGGGATCCTACAACTAGAGAACTTCTAGTTACATTTGAAGTTGATGAATTAGCATTTATTGATGGTGGTATTCCATCTACTGAAGATGCGATTGTTCAGTTTGATGCTGGTGTTGCAGATGCTTCTGCTGCTGGTGTATTACCACATACAGTTCTTGATTCTACTGGTGATAGTATTGCTACATTGACAGTTCCTATAGGAACTTTACAAGATAAGAAATTTGAAGATATTTTACCAACTGCTGCAGGTGATGGTATTCCTGATTTGGTAAATACTAATACTACGTTCTTGAATCAAATATCACTTGATGGTGGTATTTTCAGTTCTCTTTATGGTATTGAGGAAACTCAGGGTGGTACTAATACAACTCTATTCCAAGTTGGAGATAATATCAAAGATGGTAGTATTCCATTCAAGTATGCAACTATAAGTGCTGCAGGTGGACTCTCAGAGGGTGTAGAACATACAGCACTAATTAACATATATGTTGATTTAGTAAAAGATAATAATGGTGCAAACTTCTCTGTTAATGAAGTTGTAACAGGTGCAATCTCTGGTGTACAAGGAACTGTTGTTTCATGGGCACCTTCAGATGGATTGTTAATAGTTAAGGATATTATTCCTTACAATACTAATAATATAAACGTTGGTATTGCTGGATATCTTTATGAATTCTCAGAGAAGAATAGTATTGTAGATTTTGTTATTCAAAATCCAGGTACTAACTATTCACTACCACCTGTTGTTGCTATTGAAAACACAGGTGATATACAAGCAACTGCAACTGCGGTACTAACTGCTGCAGGAGACCAAGTTGCATCATTAACTGTAACTAATGGTGGATATGGTATTCCACAAACTGTAGATGGAACTTATGCGATTCATCCAACAGTAACCTTCACAAATGCTTCTGGTGATACAACTGGTGCTAATGCTGCTGCACAGGCAGTTTTAGGTGGAGAAAAGATTAATGGGAACGGTGGTGCGTCTTATAGAATCAAGAGAATTGATTACTCAGCAACTGTTCGCTCGAAATAGGCATAAATAAACAGGAGGACAATAGTCTTAGGAAATGGCAGCTCTATTAACTGATCAATTTAGAATTTTTTCTGCGAAGAAATTCATTAAAGCTTTAGAAGGTCCAGATGCAACCCAAAGCGATACAGCTGCTGGTGCAACAAGAGATCGTCTATATCTATTCATTGGAAGACCGCAAAGTTGGGATAATGAAAACGCACCGCCTCAAGCGGTAGATTCATTCTCTGAATTTTCAGGGTCTTATGATGACATGGTATCTTTGAAGCGTGTACTCGCTTCTGACACCGTACAGGTTGTACGTAGGATTGACTGGGTATCCCCAGAACAAACTACTGGTGGTTTAGGATTTACTTATGACATGTATCGTCATGATTATTCTCCAAGTAAGACTGCTGCTTCTGGTGCAACTAAACTATATGATTCTGACTTTTACGTTGTAAACTCTCAGTATCAAGTTTATAAGTGCATCTATAACGGTACATCACCTAGTGATCCTAACGGTAAACCTTCTACCGTTGAACCTACAGGTACTTCAACTTCAATCATTACTACTGGTGATGGTTATAGATGGAAGTATATGTACACTATTCCTGTTGCTTCTGTTCTTAAATTCTTCTCTAACGACTATATGCCTGTGTTTACCAACGCAGCAGTTCAAACGAACGCAGTTGCTGGTGAGGTTGATACTGTAGTTATTAACGCTGCAGGTTCAGGATATAATAACGGAACTTATGATAATGTTGCTATTAACGGTGACGGCACTGGTGGTCGTGTCAGTATTGTGGTTGATGGAGGTAAAATTATCTCTGCTACTGTTACTTCTGGTGGTACTGGGTATACTTTCGGTAAGATTTCTGTGGATAATATTACAGGTATTGGTACTGGTACTTCTGGTCAGGTGGATGTTATCATTCCTCCTCCAGGTGGTCATGGGAAGGACTCGGTAGTTGAACTTGGTGCTTTTAGAACCATGATCAACGCTAAGTTATCATATGATGAAGGTGCGGGAGATTTCCCAGTTGATAACGACTATCGTCGTATTGGTTTGATTACAAACCCACTTAAGTTTGGTACTGCTGAACTGATATCTGATTTGACAGTTTCAGCAACAAAGGCGGTGATATTCTCACCAACTTTCCAAGGTAATTATGTTCCTGATGAAATTATTACTCAAACAAGAGTTGTAGGTGGTACTAACGTTACTGCTCGTGGTAGGGTTATTTCTTGGAATGCAACAACTAAAGTTCTGAAATATTATCAGAACGCAGTTGACGGTATCTTCCCAGAAGTTACTGGTACACAAAATGAGTTTGACGGATCTAACGTTGTTAGTGGTGCAACCTCTGGTGCTGCTGGTGCACCTGATGTTAACTTCCCCGCAGTTCCTAACTCATCTGCAAGGACAATTAACAACACTGAGTATGACTTAGGTATGAAATTTAATAATGGTTATGCGAAACCTGAGATCGAATCAAATAGCGGTGACGTTGTTTACATAGATAATAGGAGATCCATTAGTCGTGCAAACGACCAGGTAGAAGATATTAAAATCGTAATCGA
>CEUB01035837.1_pt1 | contig 17713 bp, 17 predicted proteins | sample 356491 | NCBI WGS metagenome assembly CEUB01 (sample SAMEA2623370, study PRJEB7988) | marine metagenome | isolation source: saline water (ENVO:00002010), including | reverse complement strand
TTTTTCGAGTCAATGTACTTAAAAAATATAAGGTTAGGAGGAGAACCAATTTTCCCTGCAGGTTTGGCTGGAACAAAACGAATGATAAAACACTTAAAAGCAGGGGGAATCTTGGCACTATTGCTAGATCAAGCAGTGAGTGACGGCGACGATTTCAAATTTTTTGGATTGAAGGCTAAAACATCAATGGCTATTGCTGAATTAGCCTTAAAATATAATGCATCCATTGTTCCTTGTTACGGAATACGTGAACAAGACGGAGTATCTATACGCGTTGTCTTCGAAGATCCAATCACTAATGATAGCCCTAGAAAAATCATCCAAAGTATCAATGATAGCCTAGAGGCACGAGTACGAACTAATCCTACTCAATGGCACTGGCTTCACAATCGTTGGAAGGTTTAAATGAGGAGTTCAAGAATTTCGAACTCCTCTTTAAACTTTTTCTAGCTGCAACCGCTTGTTTTGCTGCAAGATACTGCATCCGCAGATACTGTTCCTACGTCAGCACATCCACCGATTAATGCTGCTGATGCTAAAAGCGCCGCTATAAATACTTTTTTCATAACAATTATCCCATTATTGTTTTTATATAATTGACCATAAGTAATCCTATTGATTAGTCAATTGCTAGCTTATATTTTTTTTATTTTTTAAGCAATTACCCTTATTAAGATCACAAATAATCTGATAAATCTTCTAACTATCACTTGAATAACATTTTTCACTGATAATAATGGGAGTTAAACTTTTTTCATGATACAGAGAATTATAAAAGCGTGTATTTTTGATGTTGACGGAACAATAGCTGAAACTGAAGGAATACATCTTCAGGCATTTAATGAGGCATTTAAAGAATTTAAGGTTGCATGGAATTGGAGTAAGCCCACTTATAAAGCGCTCTTAGAAATTGCAGGAAGTGAAAACCGTATCAGATACTTTAATTCGAAGACTAAATCAAACTTTTCAAATGATTTGATTAGGGAATTAGTCAAACAAAAAACAAAAATCTATCAGGAAAAACTATTGAGCAAATCTTTTTATGTGCGCCCTGGGGTACTTGAATTGGTTGATGCTTTAAAAAAAAGCAAAATAAAAATTGGAGTTGCAACAAGTACCTCAATGGATAATGCCATGAAATTATTTTCTTTAATTTGGGGAAATGAGGCTCAAAACCTTTTTTCAGTCATTTCTACTCCAAAATTGAATGTAAACAATAAACCGGCACCCGATTTGTATAATATAGCGCTGCAAGATTTGAAAGTTAGGCCAGAAAATGTGGTTGCTATTGAAGATAGCAAAATTGGATTAAAATCAGCAAAGGCAGCATCTATTTCTACTATTTTGGCACCTTCTGAATTTACACGCGGTGACAATTTTTCTGACGCTGATCTAATTGTCGAAAATCTATTGGACCCTAGAGTTAAAAAATTTTTAGGTCTAATCTGAAGCAGTTATAAATATGATTTGATTTATGCTACTACACGAGCCAATGCACACTGAGACCATAGTTCTGCAATTGACCTAACAAGATAATCAATATCAGCATCTGAGTGAACCGGTGATGGTGTTATTCTTAGCCTTTCAGTTCCTTTTGGCACTGTTGGATAGTTTATAGGTTGGACATAAATGCCATAATCTTCTAGAAGCCAATCACTTATTCTTTTGCACTTTATGGGATCTTTGATCATGACAGGAACTATGTGGCTCGGATTTTCAAGATGTGGAATACCAGCCGCATCCAATTTCCCTCTTAATAGATTAACTTGTCTCTTTTGGGCAGCCCTTTCAATCTCACTTTCCTTAAGGTGCTTTATTGAAGCCAATGCTCCAGCTGCAGCTGCAGGAGGAAGAGCTGTTGTAAAAATAAAACCACTTGCAAAAGATCTAATGAAATCACAAAGGCCCTTCGAGCCAGTAATATATCCGCCCAATACCCCATATGCCTTTCCCAGCGTTCCTTCAATTAAGGTCACACGGTCAGCAACACCATCTCTTTCAGAAATTCCGCCTCCTCTCTTGCCATAAAGACCTACAGCATGAACCTCATCTAGATAAGTCATCGCTCCATATTTTTCCGCAACATCACAAATGTCGGAAATTGGAGCTATATCACCATCCATAGAATAGACACTTTCGAATGCCACAATCTTAGGAGCATTTGCATCACACTCTGCCAACTTTCTTTCTAAGTCAGAGACATCATTATGATTCCAAAGTTTTTTCTCTGCTCTTGAATGTCTTATGCCTTCTATCATTGATGCATGATTCATCGAATCAGAAAGAATAACACAATTGGGTAGCCTAGCTCCCAGTGTAGATAAAGCTGCCCAATTTGATACGTAACCAGACGTAAACAAAAGGGCTGAATCTTTCCTATGTAAATCAGCAAGTTCCTCCTCAAGTAAAACATGGTAGTGATTTGTACCTGATATATTTCTAGTTCCTCCAGCACCTGCTCCACACTCTTCTAGAGCGTCATGCATAGCTTTTAGAACTTTTGGATTTTGCCCCATTCCCAAATAATCATTAGAACACCAGACAGTAACATCAGATTGCTTACCGTCTTTATGACTTCTTGCACTTGGGAAATTACCCTTATAGCGTTCCAAGTCAGCGAAAACCCGATAGTTTCCTTCCCTCTTCAGCTCTTCTAGCTGGCCTTCAAACCATTCATCATAATTCATCTTTAACCTACTCCAATGTGTATCAAGTTACATGTTGCCTACTTCTTTTCGCATTAAATTCAGTATTGCCAGGCAACATCCACATCCACAATTTCGAATCTGGTAGTGGAACCACCATAAACCAGTGCTCTAATAGTGCCAAAAGAGTTAACGACAAAACCAAGGCAAACCCGACTTGATTAGAAAATTCACCACTAGCACTATGAAACAAATGTTCTAAAAAGAAAAAAGCAGCGCAAGTTATCAAAGTAATTGATATAGGGAACATTGCAGTTACCTTCCTGACACGAAAATAGCTCCCAAAATGCTGCAAAGGACCAGGAAGAAATTCAAAATTAATATAAGGTACTCCAAAATATAAATTCAATTTTGCACTTAACCTAGCAAAATACAGCACACTAAAAGTTAGAAGTCCGAAATAATTGTCAGCTCCTAAACCAAAAAATATTAACCAAATATAGGTAAGAATAATTGCGATCTCGGAATACAAGATAGTTGCAAGCGATTTCTGAAACCGAATCCATCCAAGATCTGACTTACTACAAGTCGCCGTATTTGGGCCAGTCAATACCCCACAAAGAAATGCAAACTCCAACCACCCCCAGATAATAAGTGCCGAAATAAAGGAGGTATATATTGAACCATTTGTCACCACACCTAAGGTATTATGGTATAAATATAAGCCAAGAATAAATATAGGCATGGAAGCAATAACAGAACAGTATTGAGAAAATTTAGGCTTGGACGGAAACTTTTCCCATCTATCTATCAGCCTTACCAAAAACAAAAGCAATCCAGTAGAAAACCACCAAATAAAAATTGAAAATACAATGGGGGTAAGTATTTCGACCACTTTTCTCTCCTAAAAAGTCGGCTCTAGGCGTGGATTGTCTGGAACCTGATTTTTCTTCATAGGCATCAAATACAAGCTAATAAATGCCGATAAAGCTTTAATACCTGGCGCTACCTTCATTATAGAACCTATGAACCCACCTCTTTTATTTGCCTTATCCAGAGCAAAAAAGGCCTCTCTAATTCGTCCTAAATTTCTCTTCCATTTTGGATTATCCAGGTCAATTTCTATAGGAAATACTTGCCTGGAAATCTCATTACATACTCGGTAAACTCGGTCATCGTACCAGTCAATATCAATACCTAGTGCCTTATGAAATGCAGGTCTTGCATGATCTCTTACATGCATTGTTGCATAAACTGCTACTAAGAAAAACCTAATCCAAAGTTTATTAATTCCAGAGGTTAATTTTGGATCAGTCTTCATTAGCAAAGCAAATGCTTCCCCATGACGAAACTCATCATTGCACCATTCCTTAAACCACTTAAAGATAGGATGAATTCTATTATCTGGATTTTTCTCCAGATGCCTAAAAATCGTTATGTAACGTGCATAACCGATTTTCTCAGAAAGGTACGTAGCATAATAAATGAACTTTGGTTTAAAGTAGGTATACTTCTTCTTTCGAGTTAGAAACCCTAAATTTACAGCCAGCCCAGCTTCTCTTAATGCATCATTTAAAAAACCAGCATGCCTAGCTTCATCTCTAGACATGTGAGAAAAAAGCTCGCATATCTCTTTGTTTGATCCACGCCTCTTCATTTCTTTATAAAGCACGCAACCGGAAAATTCAGCAGTCAAAGAACTTACAAGAAAGTCTATTAATTCTTTCCGAAGCTCTGGCTCGATGGCTTCAAAATCTACAGCATCCCAATCATCGTTTTTCTTGAAATGATCTTTATTAGGATCTGATCTCAGCTCCTCCATTATTTCGTCCCAAGACTCCCTAATAGGGGTCACATCTACTCGGTCTAATTCGTCAAAATCTGTTGTATAGAATCTAGGGCTCAACAAAGTTGTTTCTTTAGCCATCTCCGTAGTTTCGGTGACCTCATTTGTCTCCCGCGAAGACTTTACTGAAGTTTGTACGTTCATAATGTTGTCTCCTCTGAAAATGAAAATTCACATAGTTCCATAAACTCAAAATCACCAGTTAATCTAGTCCAAAGTCTTTCTATTGCCGTAGCTCGTTTTATAGTTGCTTCTCTATCTTCAATGACAACTTCACCGTAAGGGGCAGATATTGGCTCTCCACTTACAAGAACCTCATCTCCTGGATGGACTACCGCTCCATTGTTAAACTTTACGTGCGCATGTAAACTTTCAAACTTGTGTGAGACCTCCACAGTGCACGGCACCTTTTCAACTGTACGTAAAAAAATCCCCATTTTTCCCCCTTATAAAAATAGATCCTTGTATCGTTTTATATTATCTTTTCCAACGTCTGACAAGTTCAGCTCTACACCATGATTTTTATTTTCTTTATCAACATCAAACAACAGATGCATTTCCTTGGCTCATCAAATTTTCTACATTTTCATTTAAGTTAAGATTCTTTTTAGACATTCTACCAAAAGCCAATTCATTTTCCATAGCACTCCTAAGAATTTGAGATATCTCTTCTACATTTTCTAGAAATAATAACGATGGAGCTGGTTTTGAAAAATGCCATGGTCTCACATGCGGCCAACAATTTGCATAAGAGATTTTGTTACTACCAGACAATGATAAAGCTAGCGAACCCGTTCTACCGTAGGACTTTAGATCCACAGAGGAAATTTGTGTGAATGGAATGTTAAAAGTTATAGGAAGTGCAACTCCTATCCTCATAACAACTCTTTTATTGGTGATAGTATAAATACTTGATTTTCCTTGCAAATTTGCTAAAAACGCCATCAACCCTGAAGTTAACAGCCATATTAAAAAATAGAAGAAAATTATGGGTAAAAGTAATTCACTAGATGACGACAGAAACCCCTGATAAATGTGAATTAGCATTGCTAAAAACACATATATTGAAATCCACATTACCCCAAATGAATTCCAAGCTAAGCGAAACCTATTAGGATTTCCCTGCCAGAGAATCTCTTCCCCTAAAGGAAGGTCCTCTGGCAGTCCTAAAATAGGTTCGAAATTAAAGTCATCACTCATGCTTATATTTACCTCAAAAATCCTGGCTCTGATCGATTAGGAGCAGCATAAAGTTTACCCCCTCCGAAATAACCGCATATTTGATCTTCTTCTAGCATAGTCACGGATTCAGCTGATTTTGTTTGAGGTATCTTGCCAAAATTCTTTGCATAAAGAGAATGGACGCTCACACCATCAGATTTTATTCGAGCTAAAGGAGCCGGAATAAGTCGCGTAGTTTTATCTCTAAGGGTGACCTCTAAATATCTCACCAATTGTTCTGGTTCATCAACCCACATATCGCTAACTTTTCCTACGGCGCCACCATCTGCAGCACGCACTTCCATTCCCCTTGGATCACGGCCTGAAGAAACTGAAAAGCTTTCAAGAGAACTCATTGGAACAATCTTAGGAGAGCCATGTCCAGAAAGCTCTGGCTCGTCTCTTCTCTCTGCCCAGCTAGCAGGGCCAACGCCATCAACCATAGGATCTCCTGTCGGAACAAATGGAGCACCGGCATGAGCATCTGATGCTTCAAGAGCTATTTCCCTTTTATCTCCATCATCTAAGCTTGGGACTGATACACTTCCACGGCCATGCGGCAAGTGAAAAGTCTTTGAATCAGGTACTGGGAATGGGCCTTGATTGGGGGCCTCCCCGCCGTGCTCAGCTTCTAAGGGGTACCCCTCTCTCATGTTCTCTCGCTGCAAGTAAATCACTAGCCCTGCGAAGAACAACCAAAATAAGTATAGTGCAAGTTGGGCTAAATCGAAATTACCAAAAAATGATTGTGACATATTAATTTCTCCTATCTAAAGCGTTCACGAAGGCAATTCCGCTAACCCCAATTTCGTTAGCTTTCCTTGATCATCGCTTTTTTTGTTGAAGGCCAACCGAGTCAAAGGACCGATGGCCAATAAAGTTAAAAACAACAGAGCTATCTCAGTATGATAAACAAATGAATAGCCTGTGTTAGAGTGTGCTAATGTTGCTCCTAAAGTTCCGTCAAGAGCAATACTATTTACAAAATCACGCAAACCCCCACCAAGGGCCACTCCTAACCCTCCAGCGGTTGCCTGCGCAGCCCCCCATGCTCCCAAAGCTAAGCCTCTTCCCGCCCCTAAAGCTAAAGGAAGAGCCATTGCTATGGTTAAAGTTGATACAGCAAATAAACCTGCACCAAAACCTATAAATGTTGTCGATATATAAAATAAACTAATTATCCCAAAAGGATCCGCAAAAATTACACCAGAAAAACCCACAATCCCAAAACCAGCAGCGATAGCCGCGAGAATTACAGGCTTCTTATTCCGTCTCATTGCTATTGCTGCATAAAAGAATCCTACTAGAGCACCAAGAGCCCAACTTGCAGTTAACATTGTTGTTGATGCAACAGAAAGGCCGAGAATTTCCCCTCCGTATGGTTCTAAGAGCACATCTTGCATAGAAAAAGCCAAAGTACCCAAAGCGACTACCGCTAATAACTGTCCAGCAGCACCACCCGAATTGAAATCCGCCCACGCTTTTTTAAACGATGGTCTTGGAGCCTGACGCTCTTCTTTTGTCATAGGTGATAGAGATTCCTGCTTCCATAAAGCCAAGAGATTAAGTAAAAGCGTCACGACTGCAGTTCCTTGAATTACTTGAATTAATCGTAAGTTAGAGAAATCTTTTAAAAGAAATCCTATTATTATTGCGGAAACACCCATACCAACTAGGAACATCACATATAATAGCGCCACTACCCTAGGCCTAGTCTCCTCGCTAGCTCTATCAGCAGCAAGAGCCAAACCTGCAGTTTGAGTCATATGCATTCCAAATCCGGTCATAAGAAAGGCCAAACCAGCCCAAACATAACCTAACCACAAAGGTCCAGATTGAACATTTCCAGACAAAACAATTAGCGACATAGGCATTATTGCCAATCCAGCAAATTGCCACAAAGATCCAAACCAAATGAATGGAATTCTTTTCCATCCAATTGCTGACCGATAATTGTCTGACCTATAACCCATGAGAGCTCTCAAAGGAGCGGTTACCACTGGCAAAGCTATCATTAAAGCAACCAGAAATGCTGATATACCCAATTCTACTATCATTACCCTATTCAAAGTTCCCAGAAGAAGCACCGTGGCCATACCCACAGATACTTGAAAGAGTGAGAGTCTAAATAAGCGACTAAGAGGTAAATTCGGCGAAGCCGCATCCGAAAACGGCAACATGCTTCTCGCATAATAAGTCAGCTTTTCCGATGGGTTTGAAATCATTTACTAAACTCCAAGACGTCTGCTGCATAAAATCCAGTCCTAACTGAACAGATCTTTTGAAATTTTTCTGAAAATAAATTCGGAAAATCTGATGACTTTTTTATTAAACTCTTTTGATTGACGGGAATCACATCTGGGGATTTATCGCCCTTTGGAAATATTTGTCCTATTAATAGTTTTGCAGAAAGAGTTACCGTCTTTGGAACAATGGTGAAACCAATCTTTTTTCCTACTCGACCAGAAAGTTGATTAAGCACCTTCAATATATCATCCTGTTGATAATGAATTAAGCTATCCATCAATAAAATGAAATCAAAGCTTCCAAATTGTGGGTCAAGCATATCACCCTGATAAAAGGAAATTTTATTCACCAACTCTTTAGGGCAACGCTCACTAGCTAACGCTATTAATTTTTCAGAAACGTCTACACCTATTACATTCGCGCCTCTACTAGCTAAATCAAATGCTAATTGCCCAGTACCGCAGCCAGCATCAAGAACTCGGAACCCACTTAAGTTCTCAGGTAAAATTGACAGCATCGCATTTTTCGTATTAAGCCTTCCTTCTCGCACCCTTTCTCTAACCCAAGAAACAGGCAGCTCTGAGGTCAGTCTATCCCATGCTGCAAATGCCGTTCTATCAAAATAGGCTTCTAAAACTTTTTTCTTTTGTAAATAACTAACTTCCATTAATCAAATCCAAGTAATTCAAAAATATCTCTATCTTCCATTGGAATAGGCGCAAAAGGTTCAGTTCCATTCCACAGCGTCTCAGCCAGTCGCACGTACTCTTTTTGAACCGAAATTACATCTTCATCAGGGTCCATCTCAAATAAGGTTTTTTTCTTTAACCGAGAGCGTCGTATTGCATCAAGATCAGGCAGGTGTGCCAATCGGTTAAATCCTACCACTTTACAGTACTTATCAACCTCATCAGTTTCTCTGGATCTATTAGCGATACACCCTGCTAATCGCACAGCATAGTTCTTAGACTTTGCTTGCACTGCAGCTATTATTCGATTCATCGCGTAAATAGAATCGAAATCATTCGCAGTAACGACCAGTGCCCTATCGGCATGCTGCAAAGGAGCCGCAAAGCCACCACAAACTACATCGCCCAAAACATCAAAAAGTACTACATCTGTTTCTTCCAAGAGATGATGCTGCTTAAGTAACTTAACAGTCTGACCTACAACATACCCTCCACAACCAGTACCTGCAGGAGGTCCTCCCGCTTCAACACATTTAACACCATTATAACCTTCATAAACAAAATCTTCAGGCCTCAATTCCTCTGCGTGAAAATCCACCTCCTTCAAAGTATCTATAACTGTCGGCACCAACCTTCCAGTTAGTGTAAAGGTGCTATCGTGTTTTGGATCACAGCCAATCTGCAAAACTTTCTTTCCTAACTTTGTAAAAGCTGCAGATAAATTCGAAGAAGTTGTTGATTTTCCTATTCCTCCCTTTCCGTAAACAGCGAATACCTTTGCTCCTTCAATTTTATCTGAAGGATCCAGTTTCACCTGAAGCGAACCTTCACCATCTTCTCCTTTCAAGTTAGGAATATTTGATTTACTATCTAATGGACTCATATTTGTTTCCTCCCCTAAAATCCTTATTCTGCTGCCACATTAATGCCTTCAAGGCGATCTTCTAACTCATCTGCTCCTTGCCTAAGAGCCTCAAGCGTATCTTCATCTGGCTGCCAGTAATCTCTCTCATGTGCCTCCAACAACCTATTTGCTACCTTTAAACTAGCCTCCGGGTTTAGTTCCGCTAGCCTGTTCCTCATATTTTCATCCAAAACGAATGTTTCCGACAATTTCCCATAAACCCAAGGCTCAACTTGCCCCGTAGTCGCAGACCACCCTAAAGTGTTGGTTATTTGAGCTTCTATCTGCCTAACTCCCTCATGACCATGTGAAAGCAAAGCTTCATACCATTTAGGGTTGAGAGATCTAGACCTTGTTTCCAAGGCAATCTGATCAGAAAGTGTTCTAACTTTAGTATCTCCTCTTGTCTGATCCCCTATATAAACAGGTATCTCTTCAGATGAACCTCTAGCTTTTTTTGCAGCACGACTAATTCCACCAAGAGTATCAAAGTAGTGGTCTACAGTCGTGACACCAAGCTCAATACTTTCCAAATTTTGGTAAGTAAGCTCCACATTTTTCAGATTGGCCTTTAACAATTCAGAATTTTTTTGCCCCTTTCCGTCACGGCCATAGGCATAACTCTTTCGAGACTCAAAAGTATCTCCCAATTCATCCTCTGAAGACCATGAAGAGCTATCTATAAGTTGATTAACATTAGAACCGTAAGCTCCTTCGGCATTGGAAAAAACTCTAAGTGATGCTTCTTCGACAGAGCATCCTGTTTCCTTAACTCTCTCATAAACATGAGCTTTGACAAAGTTCTTCTCAAGAGGCTCATTTGCAGTCGCTGCCTGAAATGCAGCGTCTGCAAGTAATTTAATTTGTAGAGGAAGTAAATCTCTGAAAATTCCCGAAAGGGTCATTAATACATCAATTCTTGGTCTATTAAGCTCTTCAAGAGGAATCAAGTCTGCACCTGACAACCTTCCATAACTATCAAAGCGTGGCTTAGCTCCAATTAGTGCTAAAGCCTGAGCTATAGCACACCCATCCGTTTTTATATTGTCAGAACCCCACAATACCATCGCTATCGTCTTTGGCATTTCCTTGTGGGTCTCTAATAAAGCATCAGCTTGGCGCCTACCTTGAGCCATAGCAAAAGTGGTTGGCATCCTAAAAGGATCAAAAGCGTGCATGTTTCTGCCCGTAGGCAGAATACTTGGTGAACTTATCAAATCACCACCTGGAACAGGACTTATAAATTTTCCATCTAAAGCACTAAGGATAGCGGGTATTTCATTATCTTTAGCCAATGCGTCTTCCGCTATTTTTCTGCCAGTCCAGTTTGTACTTTCTGCACCCAAATCTATCAAAGATAAATAGTCTTTCTGTTTATCCTTTGATAGATTTTTTCCAATTATATGAAGTCCATCCGGGATTAGGGCCTCCTCTGTCTCTAGCAGAATTTTCCAAATATCATCAAATGTACCAGAGCTATTGATATTTACGGCTTCAGACTGATCCCTAATTAGCGTTTCCAACTCTTCCTTATCACTTTCATTATACTCCCCTGCCCTCCACCTATTAAGGCTTTCTTTTAATTCAAGAAGACCTTTGTAGAGACCTGATTGAGATAAAGCTGGTGTTAAGTGAGTTATAATTACCGCACCTGATCGTCTTTTTGCCAAAGATCCTTCGGAAGGATTGTTTGCAGCATACAAGTAGATATTTGGCAAATCTCCAATTAATCTATCGGGCCAACAGTTTTCATCCATTCCTGCTTTTTTCCCAGGCATAAATTCCAGCGCACCATGCATGCCAAAGTGTAAAACAGCGTCAGCCTTATAAATTTCTCTTATCCATCTATAAAAGCTTGAAAAGGCATGCGTGGGAGCAAAACCCTTATCAAATAGCAAGCGCATAGGGTCGCCTTCATATCCAAAAGTAGGCTGAACGCCTACAAAAACATTGCCGAACTCTTGACCTAAAATATATACTCCCGACCCATCTGCCTGATGTTTTCCAGGAGCAGGACCCCAAACACTTTCTATCTCATCCAGATATTTTTCATTTGAAATTATGTCTTCAGCAGAAACCTTGCAAAAAACATTTGCTTCCTGTCCATACTTTTTTGAATTTCCTTCAAGGATTATATTCCTAAGGTCATCAACGCTATTGGGTTTATTAATTGTATATCCTGCATCGCCCATTTTATCTAAGGTATTATAAAGGCTCTCAAAAACACTGAGATGAGCGGCCGTGCCAATTGCACCAGAATTTGGGGGAAATCCATAAATGACCACTGCGATTTTCTTGTCTTTTCTTTCTTCCCGCTTCAATTTTATAACTTTTGAAACTTTGTCAGCTAAACGATTGATCCTTTCGAAGCACGGAACCATTTCTCTATTTTCATTTCCATTTTCAACTCCTGCTCGCCCTCCAAAAACATAAGGACTAGTAGCTCCGTCTATTTCAGGAAGGGCAACTAACATTGTGGTTTCAACTGGACCCAATCCACCTTCATTTGATTTCCACTGCTCTATACTTTGAAACTCTAATGCGTGGGCAGCTATATAATTGACATCTAATTTTCTAAGTACATCTTCAGCAGCACTGCTATCATTATAGGCAGGACCACCCACAAGAGAAAATCCCGTCAAAGAAAGCAAACAATCTATTTGAGTAATATCCTTCTCAATAAAGTATGATTCTATAGCGGGTCTCCCATCAAGACCTGCAGCAAAGGCCGGAATTACAAAAAAACCTTTTTCTTCCAAAGCTCTGATAACTGCATCATAATGCTTTGTATCTCCAGATAAAATGTAGGATCTCATTAGTAATAGACCTACAACGCCTTTCACTTCTTGGGGCCTAGGTAACATTTTTAAATCTGTTGTTATTCTTTCCTTCAATTCAGGATGGTAGAGTCCCGTATCAGCATATTGAACGGGTTCTGAGGCCTCTACCAAACTCTCGCTTTCTATCTTCCCATATTTATTTATTAAGAAACGAACCATTGACTCCATATTTTCATCAGATCCGCCAAGCCAATATTGCATAGTCAGAAAATATGCTCGCAAATCTTGAGCTTTACCAGGTAGAAATTTCAGAATTTTTGGCAACCGTCTTAATAATGCCATTTGCTTCTCACCGCCTGAAGCTTTATTATTATTGTTTCCTCTCAATTTCTTTAGTAAGCCCATTACTCCCGTCGAAGGTTTGGCCATATCTAAATTTCCAAGCTGGGTTAACTGGACTACTTCCCTGGATGCTACACACCCGACTATGGCATCACATGAGCTTTTTCGATCCATCAAAGATGGTAATATAGCGTTTATATGCTCTTCTAAAAACAGCAGGTTCACTATTAACATATTTGCTGATGCCACATCATTTTTTGCTTTCTCAAGCAATTTGGGATTTTCAGCCCAATCCGCTGCAGCATGTATTTTTATTGATAAATTAGGAAATTCATCTTTTAAATTTGGTAATATTCTTTTTGCAGGGCCAGCAGCATGAGAATCTAGTGTAATAATTACGAAATTGTAATTCTCATTGATAATTCTTTTTTGTACTAAACTATCGAGCATAATGTGCCTTAGCCTCATATAATGTTTCAGAGGAAATTTGGGTTAAGCCTTTTTCCAAAGCAAATTTTTCTGTATTTCTGCGTGCCTTTCCTCGAACGAAAAAAGGTATCTTTTTTAATTCAGCCTCAGCATCATTTAACCAGGCAACTTCTCCTTCACTTTCATTAATTTTGCTTTCTCCATTAGAAATATCAGATTCATTTTCTGATTTTACATTTCCATGGGAACTTAAATGGCTAGGGCCGGCTTGGTCATTAAATTCAAAATCCTCTCTAAACATATGTAGCAAATGTTCCTCTAAGCCCATAACTAAAGGATGAACCCATGTATCAAATATTACATTACTTCCTTCCCAACCCATCTGGGGGCTATATCTAGCGGGATGATCCTGAACATGAAATGGTGCAGAAATAACTGCGCAAGGTATACCTAATCTTTTTCCTATATGCCGCTCCATCTGTGTACCTAAAATAAGTTCGGGCTGAAGTTCTTCTATTAGTTTTTCAACTTCCAAATAATCATCGGAAATAAGAACAGGAATATCTAAATCACGACCTAGCGCTCTAACTGATCTAGCAAACTCTCTATTGTAGCAACCCATACCAACAACTTCGAAAGCCATTTCATCTTTTGCAATTTGGGCTGCACATTTAACGTGAGTTGCGTCACCAAATATAAAAACTCTTTTGCCTGTAAAATAAGTTGAATCAACGGATTTTGACCACCAATCAAACCTTAAATTCTCATCTCCAACATTAGTTTCATTAGATCCTATAATTTCCTTTACTTCACTAATGAAACTTTTGGTCGCGCCTACGCCTATAGGAACAGTTTTGGTATAAGGCTGCTCAAATTCCTGTTCTAGCCACCTTGCGGCACTTTCCCCTGACTCCGGATACAATAGAACATTAAAATGAGCGTCTCCTAATTTCTGAATATCAGAAGGAGTTGCTCCTAATGGAGCTACAACATTTACCTTAATACCTAAGCGGTTTAAAATTTCAGATACTTCCTTTACATCGTCCCGATGCCTAAAGCCCAAACTTGTAGGTCCTAGAATATTGCAACTTGGTTCTGATAGTTTTTCTGACTTTTTGGCCAATTTTTTTACTATCTGATAAAAAGTCTCATCAGCTCCAAAATTCTCTTTTCTTTGGTAAGAAGGTAGTTCCAGTGGAATGACAGGAATATCCACACCAAGTGCTTCAGCCAAACCCCCAGGGTCATCCTGAATAAGCTCTGCGGTACAGGATGCTCCTACTATAATAGCCTCAGGCTTAAATCTTTCAACTGCCTCCTGACAAGCTGATTTAAAGAGATTAGCCGTATCCTCGCCCAAATCTCGGGCCTGAAATGTAGTATAAGTGACAGGAGGTCTCTCTCCACGTCTCTCAATCATTGTAAACAACAGATCAGCATAGGTGTCACCCTGTGGAGCATGTAAAATATAATGCAAGCCTTTCATAGCCGTCGCCACTCTCATAGCTCCAACGTGAGGCGGTCCTTCATATGTCCATACAGTAAGCTTCAAAACTTTAAGGCCTCTCCTCGCCTAATGGGCCTAGAAAAAAGTCCCGCTAGATCTCCTGCTTGGTCATAGCCGTGTATCGGTGAAAACACTAACTCTATCGCCCATTTAGTTGTAAGACCTTCTTTCTCCAAAGGATTGGCCAATCCTAAGCCACACACAGTTAAATCAGGGTTAGATTCACGACATCGATCTAATTGTTTGTCTACATCTTGACCTTCGGACAGAGTAGGTCCAATTTCAAGCATATCCAAATCCGGGCCAACAATTCCTTTATGAATGTAAGGACTCCCGATTTCAATTGCTTTCATGCCACATTCTTGAGTTAAAAAACGAGCCAATGGGATTTCCAACTGGCTATCAGGAAAGAAAAAGATCGATTTTCCTTCAAGATGCTTTCTTGCTATTTCAATAGCTTTTTCCGCCCTAGCTCTAGGCGCCGCTATCACACTTTCAAAAATATCTTCACGAACGTTGAACTCCTCTGCCACTGCCTTAAGCCAAGCAGTGGTACCAACAGCACCAAAAGGAAATGGAGCTAAAATTTGCTCAGCACCTTTTTTTGATAACTCTTCGACTGTATCCCCTAAAAATGGCTGAGCGAGAATAAATTTCGTACCCTTACCAATTTTAGGTTCTAAATTCTTGGATCGGGCCGGCAATGTTTTTACATTCTTAAGTCCAAAAAGTTCGAATGTTTTAAGAAATTGGTCTTCAACAACATCTGGCAAAGAACCAACTAATAACAATTGATCTTCATCTGTTGAATCTAGCACTGGAACCATAGATGCCAAGCAAGCATCCTCTCCCTGGGTAAAAGTTGTCTCAATCCCAGAACCCGAGTAATTTAAGACCCTTACCTTAGGAGCATATTTCTTAGTTAACCTCTCAGCTGCCCTAGAGAGATCTAGCTTTATGACCTCTGATGGACAAGAGCCTACTAGGAATAGCTGTCTTATATCTGATCTCCTAGATAATAATACGTCAACTTCTCGGTCAAGCTCTTCATGCGCATCAGCCATTCCAGCTAAATCCTTTTCTTCTAGGATTGCAGTCCCAAACCTTGGTTCAGCAAAAATCATCACACCAGCTGCTGATTGCAGAAGATGGGCACATGTTCGAGACCCGACGACTAAAAAGAAGGCATCTTGAATTTTTCTATGGAGCCAAATTATTCCTGTAAGCCCACAGAATACCTCCCTTTGTCCTCGTTCTTTAAGTATAGGCTGTTCAGAGCAACTTTTAAAACTAGGCGTATTTGATAAATCATTCATGCGACAACCTGCGCACGATCTAATTTAAGGCGAGCTAGCCTAAATTTCCAAATAAACTGAAAAGCATTGATTACATAAAGAAAATAAGCCAACAAAGCTATATAGACTAAAGAAGTGGGCTCGAAAAAATTACAATATAGAGCTACTACGTATACCGTATGCGCTGCAATTACAAAAAAACTAAAAACATCTTCCCAGAAAAATGAAGGGGCAAGCAAATATTGTCCAAACACCACTTTTTCCCAAATAGCTCCAGTTATCATGATTGTGTAAAGAATCGCGGTCTTTGCCAATACTGATAAAGTAGCGGCCTCGTAGCCCACACCAAACTGCAAATATCGCACGAGTAATACCAATGATATCCCAAAAATTATGAACTGCAAGGGCGCCAAAATCCCTTGTACGGTTGTCCATATCGTATTATCTCTACGCTCCCTCTGTTCATCAGTGTATATCTGATGATTTGCTATGCCGCTGTCAGATTTACCGGTCATGCAGCTCTCCCTAAATACTTATGTATTAAATCTATTCATGACTACAAAAGTGTCAACAAAAATTTACAATTAAGGCCTAATTTGCGGAAATTCCACTCCAAATGATGTTTTATTCAGTAAAATATGGTATTTTGTCAATTTTCTTTGACATTTTAATCTTAATGTTTCAAAGTGATGCAGATGGTAATAAAAATGATCATTAGATGGTTAAACTGACAAGCATATCAACATCTTATGGGCTGAAAGTGGCAAATACGGCTTTGGCAAAATGAAATCCAATATATCGAATAATAAACAAAGCAAATACACTGCTAGTATTGCCGATTTCGCTTTGAATGAATTAACTAAAAATGTAATCGAATTTAAATCCTATTTATCTCAAAAAAGTGTCATTGAATTTTCTACCAAGCTCGTTGACGGTTCCCATGATGAACAAATTGAATTTCTGGCTAAAGTTTTTAATTCCAAAAAATCAATCAAACACTTGTACGAGAAATTTTTTCCCGATACTGCTAGGTTTTTAGGAAATCAATGGGCTCAAGACCTTCTGTCCTTTGGCAAAGTATCAGTAGGAATTGCGAATCTTCAAATTCTTTTGAAGAAGTATGATCATTTGTACTTAGAAAATATGATGACCTACGAAAACGTTCCAAATATATTGCTACTTACTCCTCCGAAAGAGACACATACTTTTGGAAGCTTAATAGCACACAGAATATTCAAAAATCTTGGATGTAACCCTCTACTATTAGTTAATCCCTCGGTCAAAGAAATTGAAAAACTACTTGAAGTTAATAGCTTTTCCCTCATTGGAATATCTTTGGCTGACTTTACTTTAATAGATGAAGTGAAAAAACTGATTGCCTTAATTAGAACCATAACGCCCGTCAACTGCCCTATTATTCTAGGCGGTGAGATCGAAAACTGGACTGGTAATTGTCCTAGAATACCTGGCCTGGATGCAATAAATTCAAAACCAGAAGAAATTCTAGAAATGTGCGAGCTAACGCCGAAGAATAACTTACTCATTCCGAACAAAAATGTTCTTGAAAAACTTTGAGCAAAATAGCACTTACGCATGTCTCAGGAAATAAATACAAAAGATCATTTTAGCATTTCAAAATTGTTTGGCGGAGTGGTGGCTTCCGCTCTTTTAAAAGCCTCTGATATTTGCCTTTTAATTGATAACAAAGGACAAATTCTTGATTCATCTTCCCAGACATTTGATAGAATCTCCCTTTGGAGGGGGAAAAATTTGAGAGAGATTTTAGCTCCTGAAAGCATCAGAAAGAT
>CEUB01120703.1_pt1 | contig 17753 bp, 15 predicted proteins | sample 356491 | NCBI WGS metagenome assembly CEUB01 (sample SAMEA2623370, study PRJEB7988) | marine metagenome | isolation source: saline water (ENVO:00002010), including | reverse complement strand
GAGTTATCAAAAACCACATTATCGGTTGAACCTGGTGAGACGGGAACCTTGATTGCAACATTTTCCAATACTGGTAACTCCGATTGGAGTATAAACGTTGGATTCAATGGTCCTAAATCTGGCTGGGCTGATGTGGATGGAGCGTCTAGTGGAACTTTACCTTACAGTAACGGAGACGGAGAGATCGAATTCACAATTGAGGTAAGTCCAGATGATTCGATTGAGGCAAATTCACAATCTGTAATTACTATCCAAGGTAAAGACGGAGGGGCATCAAAATGTTCCGCAGATATATCTGTAACCGTTGGTCAATCACATGGCGCATCTATGTCTCTAACCAACACAGCACTCTACAATGTAGAACCAGGCGGTTCGGCTACTACCTCGTTAACGGTATCCAATCAAGGAAATGGCCCTGAAACCTTCAGGATATCTTCTTCTGCCCCTCCTACAGGATGGTCGGTCAACTTAGAGGAATCTACGATATCTACTGACTCAAGATTAACCAATGACGATAGTGGGACAATTGAGGTAGAGGTCTCTCTACCTTCAGATGCTTTAGCAACCGATGAAGTTGAAATTACGTTTTCAGTTTTGCCAAATACCGGCGGTGCAGCATATGCTACACAGGTACTTCGCATCACTGTCAAGTCAGTATACGCTATGAGTGGAGAAGCACCGGCAGAAGACCAAACAGGGCGTTCTGATACTGAAGTAAAATTCCCATTAACTGTAACTAATGATGGTAATAGTAAGGCAGATTTTAGATTTTCAGTCATTTCTCAAACCGCTTCTCCAGCATGGGGGACCTACTTTGAAGATTCTGAAGGAACAGTAATTTCTTCTTCGAGTATAGAGATTAATGCACGTGATACAGTTGTAATCTATCTGGTGGTATCTATTGATGGAGAAGAAGAGTTGTCTTCCTCAAGATTAACAGTTAGAGTCACAAATTTAGACGATAATAACAATTCTGCTGGTGAAGATGGAGTTCCAGCAAATCAACTTGAGTTCGTTTTCAGAGCTATTTTGTCAGATAGAAATTTTGCAATGGATGCACTGATAATGAATTCAGAATCAGACTTTTCAAGAAATGAATTGGTACCCTTAGCACCAGGGGGAAGTGTGACCTATACCATCAAAGTAATCAACACTGGGGATTCAACAGATGAGGCATTGTTCGAATTTTCTGGACTAGAAGGTCTTGCTACTCGCACAATTTACGATTCAAATGGAAACCTCATTGAAAACTCAATGATGGTTCAAAAGGGCTGGGGCGCAATGAACAATACAACTGGGCAATTCTTTTTCGATGGTAGCGCTCCTCTAATTGGTTCAACCGAAGAAAAAATTGTTGAGAAAATGATTTCCAACGAACTGATGGAAACTCATGTTCCAGTACTTTATTACGCAATAATCACTTTGAAAATTGAAGTTTCAGATGGTGCTGAAAATGGAGAAAGCGGAATACTCGATTTCGTCGTTATATCCTCATCCAATGCAGCCAATCGTTCAGGTAAAGTTTCTTTCTCTATTGTAGTTGAGACCGTTCTAAGTATAAGCATGGAATTGGCTGATAGCGAGGACAAAAGTCAATCGATGACATTTGGTAAAATTGGAGATAATCCTGTATTTGAAATAGAATTGACTAATACTGGAAATGTGGAAACAGAAGTTAGAGTATTTTCAAGTGGAAATATACGTGATTGGACAATTCAAATTTCAGCAGCCTGTGATAAGGATGACAATAACGATCTTCTGTGTACAATTCCAGTTGGTGAAACGATTACTATCAATGTAAAAGTGACCGGCCCGGATTCAGAAACAGGCACTATTGAGGATACATTTGATTTCACAATCTCTGCAGAGCCAACCGGCCTGCCAGAAGTGGTTGGTAGAGTAAATCTCGAGCTTTCAGTCGATGGACAGCCAGAGGAGTTTGGACTTAATTCTTTAATCACGCCAAACGTACTATATGGCCTGGGTGGGACAATTTTAGTTGCCATGTTACTACTCATCTTTAGACGCCGAGTTTGACCCCTACGGGGTCATTTTTTGACTTTTGATTAATTTTCAATTTTGAGACAACGCTTATGGGTGGGTTGCCGGTGGACTATACCATAGAGCCTAGATGCTCTTACGGGTGCTTTTGATGGTCGTTGCAGAAACAGTGACCGGCTCGTATCTTTCAATGGTCCTACTAACTGCGATTGGAATTGGTATGCCTCTTGGAGCATTCATCACTCAGTACTTCGTTATGCCAAAGACAGACCCCTCTCGTCCACACATAACCAAGTCATGGCTCTTGGAGGGATATGAGAGCGACCACAGCCTATATCCTCGCCGATTGTCAACATATGAGTGTGGTTCTGAACCAGTGGGAGATGCAATGATACAATTTCACTTTCAGTACTACTGGTATGCCATTATTTTCTTAGTGTTTGATGTGGCTTTTATGTTCATGGTCCTAGGCGGGCTTCTGGCAATGGACGCAACAGGAGCTTCAAGCTCAGTTTCTGCTACTGAAGCGGTTGGAAGCGAGATGCTTATCCTTCTTGTTTTCTTCCTAACTATGTCGCTTGGAGTCTGGCATGTTTTCCGTAAGAGAGGTAGAATCTACATTTGAGGTGAAATTATGGTTGACAGCACTGGTGAGAATTATACGGCATTCAACAGCCGCGCCCTTGTAGAAGTGGTTGGTGACGTTACCGATGAGGCGCTTAAAGCAACAAAAATCAAACAACTACTGAGTGTTTTAGCAGGACGTTTCTTCAATTGGGCAGGACGTAAATCTTTGTTTACTTTGCATCTTGGAATAAAGTGCTGTGCTATTGAGATGGCCGCTTCGGCAACACCCAGATTTGATGGCGATCGGTTCGGAGTTCTGTTCCGTTCCAGCCCTCGACAAAGCGATGTCTTGCTGGTAAATGGGCCAATCTCTAAGAAATTTGCAGACCCAATAGTCAGACTATGGGAGCAAATGCCTGAGCCGAAATACTGCATTGCAATGGGCGAATGTGCAATTTCGGGAGGGCCTTATTATCAGTCTTACAATATTCTAGAAGGCGTCGACACAGTAATTCCCGTGGATGTTTACATTCCAGGTTGTCCTCCTCGCCCAGAAGCACTAATCGACGGTTTTGGAAAATTGCGTGAGAAGATTATCCGAATCGGCGGCGCACCATCTTCTGGAAGAGAAGGCGACAAGCCGATAATCATTGGAGAGGACTGATCGTGGGCACTACTATCTCCAAAGAACAGAATTCTAAGGCTGCAACTAAGGTTGCCGATGAGATCAATGCTAGATTCTCAGACGCAGGTGTAGTAACTGAAGTCGTCGCCCACACCGCTGGTAAAAAGTTCGAATTCGTTCGCTTAACCTGCCCGCCTCAACACTGGAGAGCCGTAGCAAAATGGCTGAGGTACGAGGGTGGAGTGAACAATTGTTCAATGATTACAGGTACTCATTTCCCCGAAGGCGGAGCAGAACGTGGCTGGGAAGTAGCGGTCCACCTTCATCGCTGGCCAATTCACAACGTTGCTGCAAACAATATGGTTGTGCACGTTGGCGAGGAATTAACCGGTGATGATATTCCAATGGAGTATGAAGTATTCATCCCTCTAGAATCTGGAGATATGCCTTCCATTGACTCTGTCCAAGATATTTGGGAAGGAGCAGATTGGAATGAAAAAGAAACATGGGATTTAGTTGGAATCGATTTTGACGGTCACGTAAACATGCACAGGGTCTTGAACCCACACGACTCTCCTCCGGAATTCCATCCTTTGCAAAGGCAACACAATATCCGTTACAAAGATTTCAATGAAATGTATGATGACCCACAAGGGTTTGGTAGAAAGCCGGTCGACGAGGGCCGCGTAAAGTGAGGTGTTATCATGGCAGAAATGTGGATCACAATGGGCCCTCAGCATCCAATGACTCACGGACTCTGGACATTAAGGGTCAAGGTTGATGGAGAGACAGTCACCGATACAGAGGCCGAACTTGGATACATCCACCGCGGTGTAGAAAAAATATGCGAACAAAGAGATTTCACCCAAATCACTCCATATTGTGACCGACTTTGCTATGTTAGTGCAATGACTTGGGCTCACTCTTACATCATGGCAGCTGAGGATTTACTCGAAGCAGAAGTCCCCGAGCGAGCAGAATATATCCGTCTAATGGCAGCAGAGGTTCAGAGATTGGCAAGTCACTTGATGTGGCTTGGAGCATTTGGACCAGATATTGGAAATTTGACTCTGATGACATGGTGTTTGCGAGACCGCGAAATGTTCCTTGATTTGCTGCAAGAACTTGGAGGTTCTAGGATGCATTACAACTACCCAAGAGTAGGTGGTGTAAAGCGAGATATTCCAATCGGGTGGGCAGACCGTCTTCGTGCAAAGGTCAAACTTTTTGAAAATAGAATCAATGAATATGAGATGCTATTGGACGAATCTACAATTTGGCTTGTAAGGTTACAAGGTGTAGGATATGCTACTGCAGAAGACCAAATCAATGCAGGAGTTTCTGGGCCAAATATTCGTGCTGCGGGAGTCAATACCGATGCTAGGTGGACCAATCCATATTCTGTTTACGACCAAGTTGATTGGGAGCCTGCTGTAGAAAAACCAACAAGCGTCAAGGGTGCTGACTGTTATGATCGATACCGGGTTAGAATGGAAGAGATGCGCCAATCATGTAGAATGTTATTGGATGCAATCGACAAAATCCCTGGTGGAGCCAATACTCACTATCAGCCAGGTGATGAAATGATTCTCACAAAAGCGCCAACAAGAGCCCCAGAAGGAGCAACTGGGTTTAGCACATATGAATGTACGAGAGGAGTCTCACAATTTTATCTTCAGGGCGGAGGAGATGGCCGTGGAAAATTCCCTTACAGAGTATCTATCCGCTCTCCGATGTTCCTTACAATTCCATATGTTGCCAAGACTATGATTGGCTACAAGGTTGCAGATATACCTGCAATAATGGGTAGTTTCGACCCCTGCATAGGAGAAACAGACCGTTGAGGTGGTATGATGAAGGACTGGTTAAACGTTTACGATTTCATCTTCTATCGCACAAGGGAACTTTGCGCTTGGGCAACCGAGGATACCTTTTTGGAATCATCCAGTAATGATATCGCCTTCTTCATTCACACACTCATTACTTGTCTGATTACATTTGGAGGAATTTTAGGTTCGATGTTCATGATTTTGTGGATTGAAAGAAAATTCTATGCCCGGGTAAATGATAGGCGTGGAGCAACAACCGCCCTACGTTCTCTTTGGGTTGGAGAAAATGGAGTTACAGCAGGTGAATGGTGGAATATGATTCCCTTTGGTCTCGGAAAGCCAATTGGCGCTGCAAATCGTTGGTTAAATCGTGTAGCAGGTAATTCAGGTCACGATTTAGAAATGGTAAACAGAGTCGGAAATCGTTCTTGGTACGGTGTTACTATCTTCCCTGGATTTTTCCAAAATCTAGCAGATGGAATGAAGTTCTTGATTAAGGAACACATGGTTCCTACTCGTGCAGATAAGGTAATTTTTGAGCTAGCACCATTCCTTGTAATCTCATCAACAATTATGATCTTGGGAATGATCCCACTTTCTGGCGGAATATATGGTGCAAATCCTGAATTATCGGTCTTATTCGCCTTTGCAATATTTGGAATTGCTCCTCTAGGGGTCTTCTTCGCAGGATGGTCCTCAAATAACAAGTATACCTTGCTAGGTGGAATTAGAAGTGCTGCACAACTAACGGCATATGAAATTCCTCTGTTATTCTCCATACTTTCAGTATGTATTATGGCGGGCTCTTTCAACTTCATTGAAATCGTTCACTTCCAGCACTCTTCTGGAGTTTGGCTAGTATTCTTGATGCCTTTGGGAGCGGTACTATTCCTTGTAAGCATGATTGCAGAAGTAGAAAGAATTCCATTCGATATGCCTGAGGCGGAAGCAGAACTGGTAGAAGGTTGGTGGACCGAGTATGGAGGAATGAGATTCGGACTTCTATTCGCTGCTGAATACATGAGAGTATATGCAGCAAGTATTCTGTTTGCCCACTTCTTCCTCGGAGGCTGGCATTCACCGTTTGCTGGATTGATACCGGGAGGTCCATTGATACCAGGAGTAATTTGGACCCTACTCAAAGCATGGCTAATCTTCACAGTAGTTTTCGTTTGGGCAAGAACTGCGCTTCCAAGAATCAGAACCGATCAAATTCTAGAGTTTGGTTGGAGAATGCTTTTGCCACTCGCAGTTATTCAAGTAGCACTTTCAATCGTTTACAGATTATATATCTTTGACGCAAGCGGAGTTTCTGCAATGGATGATGTATCCGGTGGAATGGCATGGGATGCCTTTGGAATACCATGGGGTGCTGCAATCTTGACCACGATATTCTGGATTGGAGTGTTTATTATATTCATGAAAGATGAAAACATCGATCAGAACGAGGAACGTATGTTCCATGTAAGAACTACAGAACCAGCTGGAAAGCATACTGCAGGTACAGAATGAGGTGAGAAAAATGGCGGCACATCCACACGGAAAACCAAACTTCAGAAATCTATTCTGGTACCCATTCAAAATCACTGGGCTAACCGTTCTACGAACCTATGACTTCATCGGACGTAGATTTGCTAGTGGTTATCACAACAAAGTTCACCCTGAAATAAAGGATGAGCCTGGAATATTAAGAGCGGAGAAAACCAAGCATCTCAACGATATCACAGCTCACGAATATTCTGCTGACCGTTCGGGTACAGACTTAACTCCAACCATTTGGAAACCACAAACAGTTCAATATCCATATGAACGTATTGAAGAAATCGAGCCTTGGCTATTCGTTCCAGGTAATTACAATGGAAGAATTGGAATCATTTGGGAGACCTGTACTGCTTGTAAGATGTGCGTGAACATTTGTCCTAACGATTGCCTGCACATGACTACAGAACTACGAGTCGATGTATTGGATAATGCAGAAGGCGAGTGGGAAGGATATGGCGCAGAATTAGAAGTAGGAAAATATGCTGCTATAGAAAAACCAGAAGTAAAGTCTGAACAGGAGTCTTTCAATATTGCAACAGCGCATGATTCGGTGCCGCAAGAATGGCGATTTGGAGAGGTACTCGACCTCTCTGGAGATTCAGTCACTATGCGCTGGAATGATAGTGGGGACGAATCGGAATTGCCGATCACAGAAGTATTCCCTGCAGATGACCAAATCGTATCTGGAAGAATAGATCTCGGCCGTTGTATGTTCTGTGGATTGTGTATGGAAGCATGTAATTTCACATCATTCTTTATGACAAACGAGTATGATGGAATGTCTGGATTCACCCGTCAAGAGTTATGGATGGATGCAGATAGAACCAGAGTATTACCGGGTGCGCATCAAGAAGTAGTTGATGCAGAGTTAGCAAAGCGTGCTAGCAAAGAGCGCGACAAGCGTGCTAAGAAAGCAGCAAAGGAAGCAAAAGCTGCGCAGGAGGCATGAATATGGACGCGGCAGGCATTACTGAGGCTGTTGTATTTTTCATCATGGCTACCATGATTATTGGAGGAGCACTAGGCTTGGTTTACATGCAAAGAGTCGCCCACTCAATGATGTGTCTGATATTTTGTTTCATGGCGGTCGCAGGAGTATTCATTTTGTTAAATGCAGAATTCTTAGCCATAATTCAAATTCTTGTATATTTGGCTAGTGTAATGTTAGTTGTTTTGTTTGGAATAATGTTAACGCGTAGGCAGATATTAGAGGAGGACTTTGAATGAGATTACTGTCAATACTTTCTCGAGTAGGTCTTGTATTCCTTGGTGCTGTTTTGATCGCTGCAGTTTCAGCGGATTCAGTTTGGGAAGGCTCATCTGATTATACAATAACTACCGGAGACCTTGCTTCAGCTATGTTTGGAGAATGGGCTCTTCCTCTTCTAGCGCTTGGTTTTTTGATGGCAATGGCGATGGTCGGAGCTGCTTATTTGGTTAGAGACGAGCGACTTGTCAACCTAAAGTGGGAACTTGATGGAGGTGAAAACGATGATTGATCCAGCATGGGTTTCTGGACTATCTGCAATTCTATTCATCATTGGATTATGGGGTGCATTTAGTCGTAAGAATGCAATCGTAGTTTTGATGTGCATTGAATTGATGCTAAACGCAGTAAACCTTCAATTTGTAGCCGCAGCAAGTCTTCACGGTGATGTAACCGGTTGGGTTTACACAATTTTTGCAATCGCAATCGCGGCTGCTGAAGTGGCAATCGGTCTTGCAATCTTCCTATCCATGTATGGTCAACACGAAACCATCTCTCTAGATGAGGTAAATTTGTTAAAACATTGAGGTGATTATGTGAGTGGTTCAGGAATCATCGATTATGCGGTACTGATACCGCTTTTGCCAATGTTAGCTTTCCCTGTAATTCTGTTTTTGGGTAGGATTTTCAACGCCACTCCAGGTTGGGTAAAGAATGCTAAGGAAGGTGGAATGATTGCTTTGGTTACCATGGGTGCAAGTCTTTTACTTACACTATTAGTGATTAAGGACCATCTTCATCATGTAGGGACTCACAATATTTTCACATGGTTCGAGTCCTCTTGGTGGAACGCAGAAACAGGTGCTATCACCACGAAGGTATTCGGCGTTGGAATTCATATCGACCACCTCACAGTAATGCTATTATTTGTAGCAGCATTCCTCTGTTTCTTAATCAACATCTTCTCGATAGGTTACATGAATACAGACCCAATTAACGATAATAGAAATCATAGATTCTATGCGGAGTTCGTCCTATTCTGTTCAGGAATGCTGGGAATGGTTCTAGCAGACTCATTCCTTTGGTTATTCATATTCTGGGAACTTATGGGGCTTTGTTCCTATCTTTTGATTGGATTTTATTATGAGCGACCAAGCGCCGCCTACGCAGCCAAGAAAGCATTCTTGACAACACGTATTGGTGATGTATTCCTAATCATTGGATTGGCGATGTTGTGGAATTTGTTTGACGGCCATCTCGATTATGCTTATGTCTTCAATGAAGCAAATATCCAAGCTGTAGATGCTGGCGAATTACAACTCGCCTTAGGGATGATGTTTATTGGAGCAGTTGGTAAATCTGCACAATTCCCATTACATGTTTGGCTTCCAGATGCTATGGAAGGACCGACTCCTGTATCTGCCCTAATACATGCAGCAACCATGGTTAATGCAGGATTATATCTGGTTGCTAGAATGTTCCCATTCTTCTCGGTTGCCGATGTTGGTTCTTTGAGTACATTGGCAATAATCATTGCATGCATTGGTGGTATTACTGCGGTAATGGCTGCACTTATCGCATTTGTACAAATGGATCTAAAGAAAGTTCTCGCATATTCTACAATGAGTCAACTTGCATATATTTTCACAGGGTTAGGAGCTGCTCTTTGGGCTGCTAATAATGGTTATACAGAATTGGCAGCCTTTGCAATGGGTGCTGCTTTATTCCATCTTTTCAATCACGCTATGGCAAAAGGAATGCTATTCATGGCATCCGGTTCCGTAATACATGAAATGCATCATGCGCACCACGATTTGCATCATCATGACGACCATGGTGATGACGACCATCATGACGATCACTTTGATGCTCAATCTATGGAAAATATGGGTGGTCTTGCATCACGAATGCCAATAACTGCAACTGCAATGTTTGTTGGAAGTATGTCGATTATAGGTATACCATTCATCGGCGGTTTTTGGTCTAAGGAAGGAATTATTTCTGGTGCTTGGCAAGTCGCTTTGAAAGAACCATTATTCCTTCTACCAGCTCTACTAATTTTGATTGGCGCAGGTATGACAGGTTTCTACATGTCACGAATGTGGTTTATGACATTTGCAGGCAAACCTAAGACAGAGGTAGCCAAAAATGTACATGAGCAAACAGCATGGATTCCAATACCTTTGGTTACACTTACAATTATGACTCTTTCAGCATTTATCTTAGCAGGTATGCATATCGTCAAGTGGCTTGGCGACTTTAATGATGGACATTATGATGGATTCTTCCATGGTATTGGCTCTGAACTGGAACACGTTTTCTTGAACCACGACCCATTCTTGATGGTACTTACATATGTTGCAATCGGACTTTCATTGATTTTAGGCCCTTCTTTTGCTATGGCTCTATACGGAGGGCGTTTAGATGACGGTCAGACCGCAAAGCCATGGTTAGGATGGGCAATAGCCCTCTCTAGTCGTATTCGAAGAAGGTCTCGCTTTGACAATACTCCATGGGCAGAATCAAGTCTTACCAAGGCTCTACATCGAAGACTATTCTTTGATGAATGGTATGATGCAGCGATGCTAAAAATTGTGGTCACAGCCTCTAGAATAGCAGCAATATTTGACAGGAAGGTAATTGATGGAGTGATAAAAGGAATCGAATCATCTTCTCAGGAAGTTAGTTTGCGAGTCCGCAGAATTACAACAGGGTCTGCAAGAGATTACATTATGATGGCCGCGTTAGGAACGCTGGCTTTGTTCCTTCTTCTATGGGGGGTGGCATGAATGAGTGCAAATCAGACACTTAATATCCGCAACAAAGAATTTGCATTGATTGGGATGTTACTCATTTTGGTTGCTGGATTAGCAGCATTTTTCCCTAATTTAGGTGCCAATTCCAATGGTGATGTAGATTGGATTAGTATCCCATTGGTCGGATTCCCAATTTTGACCAGTGCGATAATGCTAGCATTTGCTAGCCAGGAAAGTCGCAAGCGCAAGCAATTGATCGCAGGACCGATTCGATTAGCAACACTTGCATTTTCCCTGATACCTTTGGGAATTAGCACAGCTCTATTCTTCGATTGGCTCATAGCAGTGAATTGGGAAGTTGGATACAATGAATATGCTCTTGAAAGCCAATATGTGTGGATAGAAACAATTGGAGCATCATGGCACGTTGGAATGGATGGCCTGTCTTTCCCAATGGTTTGGTTGACAACTTTCCTAATTCCTGTAACTATAGTTACTACCTGGAACGAAAAGAATGGAGCAACCTATCATCCATTACTTTTGATGATGGGTGGCGCTCTGATCGGTGTTTTCGTATCGCTTGATCTATTCATGTTCTACATCTTCTGGGAATTAACTTTGATTCCAATGTTCTTCTTGATTCTAAAATGGGGAGGAACAGACCGTCGGTATGCGGCTCAGAAGTTCTTCATCTACACCTTTACTGCAAGCGTAATTATGTTACTTGGTTTGATTACTCTATACTTCTTACAACCAGAAGGTAACGGTACATACTACGGTAGTATTACTGGAAGAACCTTTGACATGAGCAAATTATTCAGCAATGCATTAGCATACAACCTCGGAGACGGGGTATTCCTTGGAATGGATATGCAGAAGTTATTATTCGTCTTATTGATGATTGGATTCTTGGTTAAGTTACCAGCAGTGCCATTCCATACTTGGCTTCCAGATGCTCACGTTCAAGCTCCAACAGGTGGTTCCATGCTCTTGGCTGGAGTTATGCTGAAGATGGGTGCATACGGAATGTTGCGAATACCGATTGCAATATTCCCTGATGCCTTGATGTATTATCAAGACTGGATTATGGCAATTGGACTGATCTCATTGGTATGGGGTGCAGTAGTTTGTCTTGGTCAAACCAATTTGAAAAGAATGGTTGCTTATTCCTCAGTATCTCACATGGGTGTAATTCTACTAGGAATAGCAAGTATGCAACCATTGGGTTACGCTGCGGCACTATTCATGATGTTTGCACACGGTATCATCTCACCGATGCTTTTCGCAGTTTGTGGTGCTTTCAAACACCACTATCATTCAATGGAGATTGGAGATATGCGTGGTATGGCTAAATTCTCTCCATACCTAGCGGTCTACATGATGTTCTCATGGATGGCAAGTCTTGGCTTACCATTGCTTGCAGGTTTCGTGGCAGAGTTGATGTTATTGCTTGCATACTGGCCTGTATATGGTTGGTGGATTTTATTCCCTGGTGCAGTAATTGCAATCACAGGTGCATACTACCTATGGTCAATGCAAAGAACAATTTTCGAAGGTGGAGAACACGGCCAACCTCCAAAATCTTTGCATGGTGAAATGCCACCAGACATCACTCTTCCTGAAAATATTGGAATGATAATTCTTGCAATATTTACAGTAATATTTGGAATATTCCCATTCATAATCCTTGGAATGATGGACCAATGGACAGTCGAATTATTTGAAGGCGTATTCAATAGGGGAGGGATCTGAGATGGAGACTGTTGCACCATTTAGTTATGAGTTCTGGGTTGCTATGGCACCTGAAACAGTTTTGCTTATCGGTTTAGTTGCCATATTTATAATTCCAAACCTTGGAAATTCTAAGATGCGAATTCCACTAACAAATGTCAGAATACCATGGTTCCTTGGCGGAAGGCGTTTCAGATTGACAGGTGCAGCACATATACCTGGATTAATTGCTACAGCTACACTTTTCACAGCATTTTTCATTGCCACATGGGGTCAATTCAATGGAGAGTTTACAGAAGTACTCGTAAAGAGTGGCGAAGTAACTTTGATGAAAATAGATGGGTTTGCTCGTATTTTTGAAATTATTTTCCTAGGAGCAATTCTGCTAGCAGCAATGGCTAGTCTTGACAGAGTTCCTGCTACAACATATGAGGAAACCGATGAATTAGATGAGATGTATAACAATCGTAGACAAGTCGATTTGTATATTCTAATGCTAACTACTGCGATTGGAATGAGTATGGTTGCACTCGCCCAAGATTTGTTTGTATTATTTGTTGGTTTGGAGTTGGCTAGTTTAGCCACTTACGTGCTGGTTGCATTCCACAAGGAATCCAAATCTGGTTCAGAGGGTGGAGTGAAATATTTCATTGTCGGTTCTGTTGCTAGTGCTGTAGGTCTTTACGGTCTATCTCTCCTTTACCTATGGTCTGGTAGTTTACAATTGGATGTTCTAGCTGCACACTGGTCTTCCAATGGAGATGAGGTTTTACCAATAATCGCTCTAGGATTGGTTTTGGTTGGATTCGGATTCAAAGTAAGTGCAGCACCGTTCCACTTCGCAGCACCAGATGCTTATGCAGGTGCAAATAGCCCGGTAGCAGGAATACTTGCTACCGCCTCCAAAGGAATGGGTATGATTGGACTTGTACGAATTCTAGTAGTGGTTGCTTCCCCGGGAGAAAGCAGTGAAAGTGCGATCTGGCTAGTTGCTATGGCGACCCTTGCCTTAGTTACCATGACTTGGGGTAATATTGCAGCACTAGGCTCTAAGAATCCAAAGAGAATGCTTGCTTATTCATCGGTTGCTCATGCAGGATATATGCTTGCAGCATTAACTGCAGTAGGTGCTTGGAAGTGGGGGCACATTGACGCTCCCGCAGATTTTGCTACAGTAATTATCGGGGCAGTAATCTTCCACCTTGCTGTTCTCGTTGTGTTCAAATTAGGTGCTTTCCTCGTTCTAGGGATGTTAGAAATGGAAGGCGGAGCATCTAGACTTTCAGCGCTATCTGGATTAGCACGTAGAGATCCTTTAATCGCAACTTCGATGTTTATATTCATGCTTTCATTAGCAGGTGTGCCACCATTAGCAGGATTTATTTCTAAATTCTTAATACTCGCAGGAATTATCAATACTAGCGTAGGTGACTTATGGCTTTCAGGAGGAGTAGTATCCTTGGGTGACCTTCATTGGGTTTGGTGGCTAGCATTTGCAATGCTAATAAACAGCGCAATCTCAATTTTCTATTATCTAAGAATCGGCGTTGTAATGTTCCTAGAAGTTCCTGAGGAAGGCCGTCGCAAACCCCTTCCATATGGCCTGTCGATTAGAATGTCGATTTGGATTTGTGTTGTAGCTACCGTCCTATTAGGGCTATCTGGTGATTTCTTAATCGAGTTATGCTATAATGCCGCAGAGGGCCTATTCTAGCCCTAAATCAGATATTAGGCTTCAAGTAGTTAGGGCCTCTCGCTTCTGCTTATGGGCCGTAGAGAAGAGAAAGTCGACGAAGAGGAACTAGCTCGACTGATGAGTTCAGCGGGCGAAGAATCATCTAAAATTCGCGTTAAGATGCCCAACAAAAAAGTCAACGAGATGTTTGCGATTGCAGACAACATTCTAGGAGGCCGTAGAGTATCGGTCCTATGTGCGGATGGCGAAACTAGAATGGCTAGGATTCCAGGGAAAATGCGTCGTCGTCAATGGGTTCGTGAAGGCGATTTAATCATTGTATGGCCTTGGGATTTTCAAGATTCTAAAGCAGATGTAAAGCATCGCTATACCAAAACTCAGGCACTTTATCTTTCTAGAAAAGGAGTGTTACCTGCTGATGTTGATATCTTTGGTATGAATGCTGCAACTGAAGACTATGATGATGAAGAAGGTCTCTTTTCAACCGGCAAACCTGAATCGTCTGATGAAGAAGAAGTTAACGAAGAGGTAGTGGAAGAAGAGTTGGAAGATGACTCTGACGATGAAATCGATGATTTATTCGATTGAAATCGGTACGTTCAATTCCCGGCATACTCTATACTATTGTCATGGGGGCATAACCAATGGGTAGTAATCATTCGGATTGGGATGAAGATTTATCTCGCAATACCAAGCAACGCCGCCATAATCAAAATCACCGCAACCTGTCTAAAGATGAGAAATTTCATCAGAAAGAATCGGAACAGTTCATTAAATCTCTAGATAAAGCGGATAGTAAGTATGGCTGGATGAAAGAAAAACGATATAATCGCATGTTCAAAGAGATTGAAGGTGGTTTATCTGGTGTCATGGGCGATGGACCATTTGAATGGGTCGATAGAAGGGTATTCGATGCGGTTTTCGACCGCTTAACTCTGATGAGTTTGTACAAACTGATGAAGTCTGGAATAATCGATACCCTTGATTTTCCAATAGCAAGAGGAAAAGAAGCGCATGTATTCCATGGCACAGGTTTGTCAGGGCCGGTTGCAGTAAAGATATTTCATACTTCTAATGCGGTATTCAAAAATTTACTCCAGTACATCGAAGGAGATCCACGTTTTGGAGGCTTAAAGAGAAGGCATAGGGATGTTGTCGATATTTGGGTGCGTAAGGAATTTAGAAATCTGAGTCGATTAGCAAAATGGGGTTTGGCTGTACCAAAACCATTGGGTGTTCATAAGAATGTCTTGGTAATGGATTATTTGGGAACTGCCACCGCTCCTTCTCCCCGCTTAAGAGATGTCAAAGTTGAAGACCCAGAGCCAGTTTACATCGAATTATTGGAATTCTTAGCAATCACATGGCAAAAAGCTGGAATGGTTCATGCAGACTTTTCTCCATACAATATCATGTGGCATGATGGAGCACCAGTTGTGATAGATGTTGGTCAGGCAGTGGTTCAGTCACATCCCAAATCTCAGGAGTTTTTGGTAAGAGATGTTACTAGATTGGTTGAGTGGGCCAATAAAGCAGGTTTAGATGTTGAACTTGCTGAAGCGATGTTTGAAGTTTTAGAAATGGACCTTTCCCATGTAGAAATACAAGAGGAAGAATAGGATTTCCTTAACAGTGAGTTTGAAGAAGGGCCGTCTTACCGTTTGTTTCATGCGCCAAAACCTACCACGTGTGCCAAAGGACCGCATCGCGGTCATTATCGGTGCAAAAGGTCAGACTAGACGCAACTTGCAAGAGGCTGCAGGGTGTAAGGAACTTACAATAGATTCTACCTCTGGAGACATTGTTGTCGAATGGGGCGAACCAGGTAGTTACGACCCTGTTAAGGCATTCAAATTACCAGATGTAATCAAAGCAGTAGGAAGAGGAATGGCTCCCAACCGTGCTATACAATTACTACAAGATGATTGGTTTTTTGAAATGGTTGACCTTAGAGAACATGTAGGAAAGCGTTCAAATCAACAGCGAAGGATACGTGCAAGAATCATTGGTTCAGAGGGTAAGATCAGGAAGATGATTGAACAGCACACCAATACTGAAATTTCGATATATAATTCAACAGTTGTTTTGGTCGGTGAAGAGATTGGATTGGGTAATGCACGCCAAGCGATCGAGATGCTAGCTAGCGGTTCAGAGCATGGAACTGTAATCAAATTTTTAGAAAAGGAAAGGCGGAAAGTTAGACTAGAGTCCCGTTCGATAGATTATATCGAAGAGAAAATGAGTGCCACTTCTAGCGACGAGTTTGCCGATTTAGTGCCTGGTTTAGCAGAGGTTGCTCAAAGGCGTAATAATCGACGTCTTAAGGCACATCAAGTAGACCCTTCAGATGCTGAAGCGGTCGCAGAAGTAATGGAATTAGCAGAGGATGAAGAAATCACTTGGGAGGAAGAGTGAGTTTCTTTCTTTGGTACCACGCAATTACAAATCCAACTCCAATTAAAGCGACTATACTTGGAGCGAATGAAGACACAGTACCTATGCCCGAAATAGTAGCGCCGGTTACAACGAGATGGAATTGATTATTCCCTTCATCTCTTTCATCGATACTCTGTGTTGAATCAATGGTTAGTCTGATATCCCATTGTCCGGTATTTGGAACTGTATAATTCCAGATCAACTCCTCTTCTAAATCAGATAAACTCCCAATCTCAAGAACTCGAGTTTCCATTACAACCCAATCGACATCAGCAGTTCTGTCTGCAGGAGCGGCTTCAAGTTGGATTGTAACAGAGCCGAGATATGCTTGATTTGATTCTATTAGGCTAGTAATAGTAACATTTCCATTGTTATCTCCTGGACGAACAACCAATCTATCAATATTGGTTTGTGTAGCATTCCATGATAAATCAAGCCCTGGTAAAATTTGGAACGAACGTGGAATTGTAGTAATTTCATTACTTGCATTATCAACAATGATAGCGCGTAACATCAGATATTGTTGAGACTTTGTAGCCCAAGAGGAAAGCCCCATCGTGCCGCTAAGTCCGGTTGTTCCAATGTCTATCCATCTGCCGGATTGGTCAGGGGTATTACCGACTCCATTCAAGTCAAAACCATATTGAATTTGAGTTGAAGAATAATCTAATCCTGAACCTAAATCCTCTGCGGTCAAGGAAATATTGATCGCTCCTATTAGACTGGTAGTCAATTCATCAACAGTCCAGTCTCCCGCCTCAGGTTCAGTAGTATCCACTTTGATGTCAACATCAATACTAGAACCTATATTGCCAACTTTGTCGATAGGACGGATTGAAATTGTGTGTTCACCTTCCTCAAATGAAAGTGTGGTTGAGGAAGAGGATACATTTGTCCATTCTCCATCTTGCATAATTTGTACATGGGATGCGCCAGAACCACTTCCATCATCAACAGATGTATCGAGGTCTGAAATCAATACATCGGTATTAGACGACCATCCAGTAGCTCCTCCAATAGTAGGTGTCGAGATAGTCGGAGCGGTTCTATCAATGCCAATGAACATGCTTTGAGTATCCTTTAGGCCAGAATTATCCCATACTGATAATCTTGGATTGTAAGTTCCTTCTGCCATCGATCCACTAGCCCAATCCCAGCCATAATTGATATCATCGGGTCCGTCATCACTAGGGCTACTTGGACCGGGAACATTTGCTAGGCTGGCATAACTAAGGTCATCATCACTAGCAGTCCAAGTAAACGAAAGTGTACCATTAGATTCCAAATAATACCATGCTCTATCGATTGCAGTTTCTCCACTTCCTACTCCACTATTTGTCAATGCGAAAGAAGTAATCACAGG
>CEUB01007799.1_pt1 | contig 18099 bp, 11 predicted proteins | sample 356491 | NCBI WGS metagenome assembly CEUB01 (sample SAMEA2623370, study PRJEB7988) | marine metagenome | isolation source: saline water (ENVO:00002010), including | reverse complement strand
TTAGTTGCCCCTTTTTCATGCCTATGTAACACACAAGACAGTTAATTGATCTACTAAATATAAAGAACTCGCCCCAAAAGGCAGTCATAGCGGGGGTTCTGGATATAAAACCGGCCACTACCCTAACCTACAAAGGTTCCCAAACGCCATCTAAATATAAAATATTTCAAAAATTTTTCCAAGGTAAAAAAACATGACACCAGAATTTCGCCAAGACTACCAAGATAATCGTACATGGTGCTTAGAGCAGATGATAGTGAAAGAAAGGTGGTTAGACCCTAGAATGTATGAGTGTGCTGACTATTGTGTAAGTGAAGGTATTATAAATGATGTTAAAGATGTCCTTAAGGCATGGGAGAGTTGGCAAGAAACTCATCCACTAAAAGAAGGAGTATCTACAAATCGCCTATGAACAAAACATGTCACACAGATTTACCGTTTCCCTAGAGGAAAATGAATTCGGGGATACCGTAATTACCCTGCCAGTAGAATTAACCGATGAGCTATTGTGGAATATCGGAGACCAACTAGACTATGATATAAAAGATGACACTCTTTCCTTCAAAAAATATGACGAATAGCGAATACTCTTTTGAGCAAGACTATAACGAAGCTATGGATACTATTAATAGTTGTCTTATCAGCATCGGTAAGCGTCTAGAAGACCTCGAAAAACATGTACAAGAGATTCCTACCCCTGACAAGACGTATTATAAACCAAAGGGATATAAGGACTACCTTGACATGAGACAGAATTATGATGAGTTATATAAAAGAATAACCAAGTTGGAAGAGATGGCACACCCTAAACCAACAGGTGCTACTCAAAAACGCAACGAAGATCGGTTAAATAGATTAGAGGAATTAGTTAATAATAAGTAATGGGATGCGATCCATACAATACAAGAGCAACAGATGCATGTATAGCATACCAATCTGGTACTGCTGATGGTGTTACTATAGAGTTTCAGGAATATCCCTTAAATGTAATCAGAAGTAACGGAGCATACAATATACCTGAACGAGAAGGTGTTGCAGTAATGTATCCTTCTGTAGTAGTATGTGGCGATCCTATTCCGAGTAGTGCAGGTAACTGTGGAAAACTATCACGTGTAGTTCCTCACAACAACTTCGGAGAAGACTGCCAATTCATCTACGACTATTACCCAACAGGTTTATCGTATGATTTTGGGTATAGTGACACTTGGTTCTCTTATTTGTATGATACTTCAAATGATCAGGGTATTATAGGTAAACCTTGCTTCTTCTACGAGACAGAATCATCGTCAACTACTAATAATACTAGTGGTGACGAAACAAGTTCTTCAGGAGATGGTAATTGTTTTCCTTGTAGTTCATTTACCTGCTCCCCCGCAGCGACCACATTATCATATACTATCCCAGAAGGCAATTTTACTGGTGATCAGGACTGCCCTCATCCTACTTTATTTGGATTTGGGTCTGATAGAAACAAACTAGCATTCTCCTACAACTCTTTATCCACTACACTCCCTAATGGAGTCACAGACTTTAGTCTATCCTATGATGGGGTAACTTATACCGATGCGTGGAATCAACAGGAAGTAACAGGAATATTATATACGACTACCCAAAACCCACCTTACCAGAGTGGCGACGAAGCATTAGATGACTTCCAAGTATTTGAATTAAACGATGTAGGTAATAATAAGACTGGATTACGAGTAAAGTTAGAGATTAAGTCTGTATATGACGATTCAGGAGCGTCCACAGTCTTCTCAGGTACTTCATGGTTAGCGACAGAGGTGTTATCACCAGGAACAGGGTATGCTAATGGTGATACATTTACTTTACAGTACACACATACTCATCCAGATAATACAACTAGCACTCTAACAGTTAATTTAAAGGTTACTGGTGTTGGTCCTTATGAAGGAGTAGGCGATGCAACTGGATTTGATATACTTAGAAAGGGTGATACTATTAATGGACATGAGATAACCCGTGCCTTCCACACAGATATAGACAACTTTCCATACCATATCATCTATTTGGATGGGAATGGTAGTGATTTTACTAAAGATACCCAATATACATCTAATAGAAACCATGTAATTACCGCAAAAGCAGGTAAAGGTATTAAAGATAGGGCAATATTGATAGGGAAGTACGAATTTATGGATAAATCTATCCAATTTGTTACTGCTGACATCGATAAAAACGCACCAGACATTTTTAATGTACTTGTACAACCTAAAATAACACCAACTTTGACTAATGGTGTACTAACATCCATTGCTATTAACGATGGAGGGTCTGGTTGGAACCAATATGGACGGGAACCTAGGATGATTGTTACGGATCCTATGATTGATACTGGTAGAACAGCAGTAGTTGAAGGTACATTTACTGCAGGAGTACTTACTTCATTAGCAATTAAGGACGGTGGAGCAGGTTATAGTGATACAAACTTACCATCGATTGTAGTAACAAATGTTCATAAGAGAGAAACTGCTGTTTATTCTAATACAATTCGAGGAACTGAGTTAAAAGAAAGGGCAGTTGACCTAATTAATGCGTTTCCAAAGGGTGATATGGTCATTACCCCAGAAGAATCTAAGGAATTTCAAGATAGTGTTGACGGAAATGTGGAAGAAATGGTAATGCAGAACCCCGCAGTTAGCTTTAATATTAAACAAGACCCTAATAATCAGAGAATTGACCAATTACCACAAAGGGGATATAGGAAAACTGCTACAGATCCTTTAAAAGAGGCTACTTCTATTAAGTATAATTTGGATTATTTGAATGATAGTGACTTAACAAGTGAGATAAAGGGATTATATACGGATGAAAAGGAGCGTTCTGCCGCAAATAGGTTGAGTGATATTGCTGCAATTACGCAAGAAGTGGTACCAGAGTTCGATAAAAGAGACCAATCCTTTATAGAAACCGTGCAAGGTACGACAAATGACTTACCACATGCGTCAACCTATACTAAATACATGATGAAACAGTACCGTCCTGATCCTCAACAGTCCACTGATATTACTGTTACTCTTTCTTGTACCCCAGTAAATGCGGGATGCTCTCATTTTGCATGTTCAACACCTGCAGGAAGTTCGGGAAGTACGGTAGATAATGGAGATGGTACAACTACTACAATAACATATAGTATGTCAGGTCTTCTAGGAGATGGATGTAAAGCGTGGACTGCAACAGGAGATATGAAAATGTGGAACGATATGACTGCAGCAGCTAGACAATTCAGCCTAGCAAACGAAGCAAACGGAAATCCTTATTCGGAGTAATTAATATGGCAGGTCCAAGAGGAGCAGCATTATACATGGGTACTTGTAGTGGTCATGGTGTAGGGTGTGGATCATCACATCATCCAGGATTAGGTGGTGGTATGTTAGCTCCATGTCCTCATCCACCATTATCACCTATGGTTGTGCCAAAAACAGTACTAGAGATGAATGCTACTACAATATGGCCACCTATGGCACAACTTCCGTTGACAGGAGGGGTTACGAATGTTATAATCAATAAGATGATCCCGATACTTGACCAAGACATACTAACACCCCATCCTACACCAGTTGTACATACTACAAGTTCTGTAGGGTATAAATGTGCTGTAACCCTAGGAACACCCGCTTGGTGGTGTACAATAGGTATAGAGGGTGGTAGAGAAACCGCAAAAGGTCATGCTCGAAAGTTAATGGCAACTTCAGCAACAGTTTTCATTAATAAAAGAAGAGCAGGTAGAATTGGGGATCCATTAGGGGATCAAACTCCTGCGTTCCCTTGTAGCTCACTTGTTGTGGGTGGTAGTCCAAATGTATTCATAGGTCTTTAATTATGGCAAAATCAGTAAATTGGAACTCTGGCGAGAGTAAAATGGAGGCAAAACCTAAAAAAACACGTCAAGGTATGTCGATGCGTACTAAATTTGCATCTTCTTCACGGAATGGTGCTAAAAAACGGTATAGAGGTCAAGGAAGGTAATGGGATTAGCGTTAGATCTTAAGCAAGGGACTAAAAAGTCCCATTCTGCTGCGGAAAATACCAAATTTGTTGCTGGATTCCTTAGAGGTGTACTAGATCCAGAGCAATATCGCCAATTATTGACTAATTTCTATTATGTCTACGACACAATGGAGCAAAGGATTCGAGAATCTACGGATCCTTTAGTTAATATGATACATTATCCTGAATTGGAGCGTGTTAATGCTCTTGAAAGGGATCTTAGGTACTATTATGGTCCTAATTGGAGGGCATTACAGACACCTACTGAAGCATGTAATACATATTGCTATAGAATTAACGAAATTGCTAATGATAATCCGTATTTGCTTATAGCACATCACTATACACGGTATATTGGTGATCTATCAGGTGGACAAATATTGAAAGGTATTGCGGAGAACGCATTAAATCCTCCAAAAGGCGAAGGATTGTATTTTTATGAATTTGATAAGATTGCCGATGCGAAAGAATTTAAAACTGGATATCGTGCAACATTAGATTCTCTTGATATTGATGAATCTCAAGTAAACGCTTTAATCGCAGAAGCAAATTATGCTTTTAGGTTAAATATGTACATTTTTGATGAATTGCAAGGAGATGCATCAAAATCACTTTTTAAAGTCCTTTTTGGACTAATTAAATCCAAATTATTTAAATCATGAGCGAAGAATTTACACGAATTGCAAATGCCCTTGAAAGGATTGCTAATTCTTTGGAACATTTGCATATTGAGAAGATAGATCATGCACATATTGATGATATTGGAGAAATTCATGGAGATGTAGTTACTCATCCCAAAAACTTCTAGAAAAGACACTAAATAGTAGATAGATTAGTAATGTTAACGTGACTTATAGGGCATTACCCGAAGGATTGTTTATTAAAGACAGTCCTATCGCTGGTCAAGGAGTTTTTACTAAAAAACCTCTTGGAATTGGAACTGAATTGGGTCTTTCTCATATTATTAATGGGAAAGATATGTATAGGACACCTTTAGGTGGATTCATTAATCATAGTGAATATCCTAATTGTGAAAAATACAGAGATAACATGAAATATTATATAAAGGTTATTAGACCAATCGACCCTATGGAAGAACTGTTTTTGAAATACACCTTCTATAAAGTTTAATGGCAATAAAGGAAATAAGTGGAAAGGATCTGAAAAAGTCTCAGGCTTTTAAGGATATTGGTATGGCGTTTTCTAAAAATGCTTTTACTGGTGATGTTGGTGTAACTAAAAATGATAATGCTATAAAACAAGCAATAAAGAATTTAGTTTTAACAATTCCTGGAGAAAAACCCTTTAACCCTAATGTTGGGTGTGCAGTTCGGGAAATGTTATTTGAACCTCTGGATGCCTTTGTAGCTGACGCTATTCAAGATGAGATCATAAATACCATTAATCAGTATGAACCTAGGGTAGAATTGAATGCCGTTGTTGTAAAACCTTTTCCTGATGGAAATAAACTTGCGGTAACTGTTGAATATAGAATTGTAGGCTTACCTATTAGGGAAACTATCAACTTTGTCTTACAGAGACCTGAGTAAATGCAACCGAATAATTTAACCGCATTAGATTTTGATGATATCAAATCTTCTATTAAATCATATCTAAGAACTCGATCAGAGTTTACCGATTATGATTTTGAGGGATCTGGTTTATCATATTTAATTGATACTTTAGCGTATAATAGTTATTATACCGCATTTAATGCTAATATGGCGTTAAATGAGGCATTTTTGCCGTCATCTACGGTTAGAGACAACGTTGTTAATATTGCAAAGCTCTTAAATTACGTTCCTCGATCAATTCTTGCTTCTAAGGGATGTTTAAAGTTAGAATTGCAGACAACACAGACAAATGGTGCATATCCAAGTAGTGTTACTCTACAAAAAGGTGCTGTAGCTACAGGTGGTAATTATGTTTGGAATATTTTAACAGATAGGACTGTAGAAGTCAATACAACTACAGGAGTTGCTATATTTGACAATTTATTGGTGCAGGAAGGATCTATAGTTAATTTCCAGTATATTGTTAATACATTTACAAATCAGACTTACAAAATTCCTTCTGAAGATGCTGATTTATCTACTTTATCCGTAAAGGTAAAAGCGAACGAATCTGCGACTGCTTCTGACCTCTACAACCAAGTAGATACTGTTACCAACCTAACTGCTACCACAAGGGTTTACTTCCTTGCTGAGGGCGAGGATATGAGGTATGAGATAAGATTTGGAGATGATAGTGTTGGTAGATCAGTTAAAGATGGTGAGGTTATTGTTCTTGAGTATTTGGTTACTTCTGGTGCTGAGGCAAATGAAGTAAATAAGTTTGCATTTATTGGTAAATTTACTGATAATTTGGGTATTAGTTATACTAGTGCTGATTCTATATTAACAACAAAAGAAAGGTCTCAATTAGGTTCTGATGCAGAAACTATTGAATCTATTAAGTATAATGCTCCTAGATACTATTCTTCCCAATATAGAGCAGTTACTGCACAAGATTATGCTGTAATTACTAAAAAAGTTTATGCTAATGCGGAATCTGTAGTTGCATATGGTGGAGATTCTCTTAATCCTCCTATCTACGGTAAAGTTTATATTGCAATTAAAACTAAGACAGGTTCTCTTCTAAACGATCAAACTAAGAAGGAAGTTGCTGCAGATTTAAGAACATATGCTATGGCATCTATCGAACCTGTAGTTATTGACCCAGATCAGGTCTATATCTATAGTAAGATTTTTGCTTTATATGATACTGGATGTGGATCTAGTACATCTCAAATTAAAACCGATATTTCGTCTTCTATTACATCTTGGGCGGAACAAACTCAAATTAATAATTTCAATTCTACATTTAGAAGTCAGAGTTTTGAAAAAGCAATTACACTTTCTAATAAGTGTATTAGTGACGTTTCTCTTCAAACAACTATTCTAAAATATATTAATCCAGCAGTTAATCAGACCAATACCTATTGTGTATCTACTGGTGGTGCTCTTTATAATAGTGCTCCAAGTAATGCAGGTGGTGCTTGTAAGAAAGAACCTATTCTATTATCTGGAACTTTCAGAACACTTGATAGACCAGGTATTGATCAGCAATTTGAAGATGATGGATTTGGTAATTTAAGGACTTTCTATAATACTGGTAATAAAAAAGTATATACAAATGACAAAGCTGGTACAGTAAATTATGATACTGGTGAGGTTTGTTTTGGTCCAGTTAATATTATTGGTGCAGGTGATGATGTTCCTTCATCTACCAATTTAACTATTACTGATGCGGTTACTGGGGTAGGTACGGTTATTGATCCTTCTTTATTACCTAGTACTTTACAAATTCCAGTTTTATTCATTCCATCAAATAATTCGACTATTCCTGCTTCAACTCCAGGTACAATTATTAATATTGTTAATCCAGAGGTTACGGTATCGCCAATTGGCACAGTGCCACCTGGTACTATCCCTCTAAATAGTCTTACGCCAAACGTCTTCAATCAGACACCAACTCTAATTGAAGTACCAACAATCACCAACGCTGGCACAGTTAACACTTCGACTTGCTTCTAAAAGTTAGATGTATAATATCAACAAGGTTTCACAGGCGGTTTCTTCCCAAACCCCTGATTTTATAGGGTCTGAGTATCCTTTATTCAATAAATTTATTGAATATTACTATAGATCTCAGGAAAAGCAAGGTTTAGGGCAGAATATTGTTAATAATTTCCTTCAATATCTAGATATCGATAAACTAGATATTGGAATACTTGATGGTGCCTCAAAAGTTGTAGAAGCGGTTAGTGTTACTGATGATAAGATTGTTGTAGAGTCTGTTGATGATTTTTTAACTGAGAATGGTAGTATTCTTATTGGTGATGAAGTAATTTACTATGAAAAGACAACTGCTGCTCCTAGTATTGCGTTAAGTCCAGGTATTTCATATGAGCAGGTAAAATTAAAGTGGACTGGTCTTGCTAGTCCTATAAACTCTTTTGATGGTAGCACAGTAAGGTTTGGACTTACATCACAAGAGAATCCTATTGCTCCTGTATCGGCACAACACTTAATTGTTAGTGTATATGGAGAATTACAGGTTCCTAATATTGATTATACTGTAGAAGGGACAAATATTGTATTTACAACTGCTCCTAGAACAAAAATACCTGCTGATAATGCTTCTGAGACATATATTACATTTTTAAGCGGTTTTATTGAAAATACTATTGTTGGTATCGATAATCTATCTAATTCCTTTGGAGATGGTAAAAGACAATTTTCTATTACTAGAAATGGTGCAGGATATGAACCAATTGTTGATGAATATGTAATTGCAGTTTATGATAATCGTCTTCTTACTCCAAAAGTTGATTTTTGGATTGATGGAACCAATTTTATATTTAGAGATGCTCCATTAAACGGTAGATTCTTATCACTATATGCTATTGAGGCACCTGTTCCTTCTTTTGGTTCTGGTGCTATTGGATATGCTCGTGTTAGTGATACAGGTAGTTTAACTGGAATTAATACCAGTACAACGGGTTCTAATTATAGATTTGAATATCCACCTAAAGTTTCTATTAGTTCTGCAGAAGGTTCTGGTGGTGCTGCAACTGCTTTGGTTAATGGTCTTAAATCTGTTGCTCTACTAGATGGTGGTAAAGGTTATAGTTCTACAAACCCACCAGTTGTTCAAGTAGAATCTCCAACAAAGGCAGGATCTAGTCAGGCAACTCTTACAGCTACAGTTACTGATGGTTCTGTAACTGGTCTAGAAATCACTAATTCTGGTAGTGGATATACATTCACACCTAGACTTACTTTTAGGCAACCTGGAGGTGCTATACTAGGCACTCCAACCGTTACTAACGGTCAGATTACTGGTACAATACCTATTACGGAACAGGGATTTGGATACACTACTATTCCAGAAGTTTATATTGATGAACCTACTGGTGCTAATGGAATTAAGGCAGCATTACGAGCAACGATAACAGAAGGTCAAGTTACTGGCATTACTATTGCTAATGCAGGACAAGGATACGAAGTTACACCAAGAATTGCTATTATAGACCCTGTTGGTGCTCAAATTTTAGAAACAAAGGTTGACGGAGATGGACGTGTAATTAATATTGAACTTTTAAGTGGTGGAAGTGGATATGATGATGTTCCTTCTGTTTATATTGTTGATGAAAGAGTAAATGACCAAGGAACCTATATTGGTGGTAGCGGAGCATTAGCATCAGCATCAATTTTCAACGGTAGGATTATTGATATTAATATCAGTAATTTTGGAACTGGATATAGTGCAGCCAACCCTCCAAAAGTTGTTATTCAAGATCCTCCTTCAGCAAAAGCATCTGCTGAGATTGGTTTAAATGAAATTACTGGATTTACAGTAAATCAAGCAGGTATTGGATATAGTAAAGCACAATTTGAAGGATGTGCTAGAGCAGCAAGTGGTATTACTTCATATACTGAAGATGGTAATGCAGTATTTTCAAATGACACTACTGCAGCAGCTGCAATCGTAAATACTCCAGTTAAATGTCTAGATTCTCTTTTTGTTAAGAGATTGCTTGATAAGTACACAGAACAGTTTTTACCAGATGTTCCTGAATTAGATTATAGTAAAATTGATGTTCGTACTTCAATTAAGACAATTAAGGATTTTTACTCTTCTAAGGGTACATCTTTTAGTATTGCTTACTTGTTTAAACTTCTATATGGAGAAACTGTAAGTATTTCATATCCAAAAGACCAAATCATCAAACCTTCTGATGCTACTTGGTCTATTGACACTATTCTTCGAGCAACTATAGTTAGTGGTGATCCAACTAATATCAAAGATGCTTTATTAGTACAAGAAGCAGATGTTGCAGATCCTAACGTTGCTGCAGCAAGTGCTTTAGTAGAAAATTATATTTCAATCAAAACTTCTGAAGTTGAGATCTTTGAACTTATTCTTTCAGAAGAAACTATTAATGGAACGTTTACCGTACCTTATAAGACAAATCTTGCAGAACCTTTAAATACAACCGACTCAATTATTACGGTTGACTCTACAATTGGTTGGCCAGAAAGGAACGGTGAGTTTATTATAGGTAATAGCGAAGTTGTTCAATATAAAGAGAAATCACTAAACCAGTTTATTGAGTGTACACGTTCTTTCAATAATGTTGTTGAAGATTGGGATGCTGCTACTGAAGTAAAATCAAACTTTAAAGTTTACCTTAATAAAGGTACATTACAAGAAGTTGTGATGAATATTGTTGGTATTGTTGATGCTCAACAGACAACATTAACAGATACTGGTTCTTATTACCTTCCTGGTGATAAATTAACAGTTTCTAAACTTGGTGGTACTGGTATTGGACCAGAATTGACAACTTGGTTGTATAATGTTAAAAAATTAATTCAAGTTTCTACTGTAACGTTTGGTGGTGTTAATAACCAATCTGCTACTATTACTTGTGCTAATCCTCACGGTCTGTTGGTGGGAGATCAGGTTACCATCTATGGTGCTAACCCAATCATCTATAACGGAACTTTCTTAGTTACATCTAGGGATAGTGAGACAGTTTTCCAATATAATCTTCCTCAACCTGCTACAGTTGTTCCACAGGGTAATATTCTAGTATCTATTGACCTTAATAAAGGAAAATCTACTAATAGTGCTATTTTAAATGTTATTGGACCTTATACAACTAACGTTCAGAATACATTCTTTAACGATAATTACACTTACGTTGCTTCTACAGGTATTCCTAACTATGAAATTGGACCTTTCCCAGGTTCTGCTCTTCTTCCAGGTAACCAACGTAAATTAAATAGATTTCCTAAAACTCCTGTTACAATTTCGACTAAGAATGCTATTAGTTCTGGTCCTATTGGTACATGGGTTAATGGTGTTTCTATATGGTCTTATAAATCAAAACTTACTAAAACTTTCGGTGCTGTAACTGCAGTTTCTATCAGTAATGCTGGTGCTGGTTATGATGCTGCATCTCCTCCTGCTATTACTATTGCTGGTGGCGGTGGAACAGGAGCAACTGCTAACGTAACTGTTAACGGTTCTATCTCTGAAATCACAGTCACTGCAGGGGGTTCTGGGTACACTACTTCTCCACTTGTTTCTATTGTTGGTGGAGGCGGTTCAGGTGCTGCTGCAACTGCTATTATCACTAAAGGTGTTGTATCAAGGATTTTGATCAATACTGGTGGTACTGGATATACTTCACAACCTTCAATTACGATTGTTGGTGGTGGGGGAACTGGAGCAAATGGTACTGCATCTGTTAGAGGTCCAATTAAAGCAATTACTGTATCTAATGGTGGTGCTTCTTACACTTCAACTCCAACAGTAACATTAAGTTCTGGTACTGGTGCTGTTGCTCAGGCAATTGTAAATAACGGAAGAATTATTTCTATTGCTATTATTTCTGCTGGTTCAGGATATACTACAGCACCTGAAGTTACTATCCAAGGTATTGGTTTTGGTGCTGTAGCAAGAGCAACTATTGATACGGATGGTGAAAATGCTGGTAGAGTAACTGGTATCACTATTATTAATAAGGGTATTGGATATACACAAGGAACTACAATTATCAATTTGAACTCCGTTGGTCAAGGTGCTACATTTACACCATCAGTATTCCAATGGACTTACAACCTTCAGACACAATCTACATTTGATGATGCTAAAGGTGCTGTATTTGAAGGATTTAATAATGAGTATGGTGGCGAGTATGCTCACCTATCAAACCCTCAAAAGATGAGGTATATCCTTGGTGACAACTTATATGAAGATGCCAATAGTAATATCCTTGAACAGGAAGATCAATTAACACACTCACCTATTATTGGTTGGGCATTTGATGGTAACCCAATTTATGGACCTTATGGATATTCTGACCCAACTAATCAAGCATCTGCTGTTACTAGGTTAAATTCATCTTATAGAGTAAAACCTGCATTAGTTTATGATGTTACAACCAATCCATATCCTGTTAGATCTGCTGGACCTCTTTTAACTGAAGAAACAGCAGGTAATTTTGTTGAAGATTATGAATATAGTTTTGGTTTAGGTGATCTAGACCAATATAATGGTCGTTTCTGTAAAACTCCAGAGTTTTCTGCTGGTAGATATTGTTATTTCGTAACTGTTGATGCTACAGAAAATGGTAATCCAGTATTCCCATATGTTTTAGGTCCAAGTTTCAACTCTGTTGTAGATACTTGGAACTTAAATGATGGTGCAACACAGCAAAATATTCCTACTGGTGTTGTTAGATATCGTGATCCTTATGAGAATGTTGATATTGATGTTACTAGGGTTCCAAATGCTTCTACAAATGCTTTAACTACAGAAGATGGAGATATTATTCTATTTGAAGTAGAAGATACTAATAGAGACGGTGTTGTAGATGCAGATGAAACTGCTAATCCTGCTCAATTATTTGAGGAATCTCCTCTACAGTTATTTGACTACTTCCCTAAAGTTAAATTTGACTCTAAGGTTGATATTGAAGTTGAGACTACTACTAAATTTGAAGATGCCTCTGTAACTGGATTTACCGTTGAAAACCCAGGTAAAAACTATCAGGTTAATGACCGTTTAGTATTTGATAATACTGATACTGATGGTACTGGTGTTTCTGCACGTGTTTCAAGAATTAAGGGTGAAACAGTCTCCACTTATGGATTTGAAAATATTGGTGGAAATAATTTTGGTGTATTAAAGACTTCTGTACCTCATAACTTAGTTGCTGGTGATAGTGTCTTTGTTGACTATACACCTATTATGACTAACACAAATAAGACATTTGTTGTTCGTCAATTTAGAGGTATTGAAGAAATTACAGTAAATCAGACTGGATCTGGTTATAACTCTGATATTCCTCCAACTATCACTATTGATGGTGTTGGTACACAAGCAAGTTTAGAGGCAGTTGTAACAACTGTTGGATCTATTGATACTGTTAATATATTAAATTCTGGTTCTGGATATACTACAAATCCTCGTGTTATCCTAAGTCATCCTCAGGTCTTTAAAAAGGCAGATTATTATATTTCTAAGATTGTAAATAACGATTATGTCAGAGTTAATGACATATACATCAATACAAATAAAGAAGTCTTTACTTGTGGTGTAACTAAGAAATCTAATGGTGATGAGGTTGCATTTGTAGCAAAATTATCTGCTACTGGTGTTAAAGAATGGGAGAAGACATTAGAAAGTTCTGATGGTCAAAAATATACTGAATTCTCAAAAATTGAGGTAGATGGTAATGATATTTGGGTAGTTGGTATTAATAAACCAAATAGCACTTTACTTGCTGCATATAACCCTGATATTATACTTTGTAAGTATGTTCAAGCTTCTAACGGATTAAGTGCTTCGTTAAGTTTCCAGAGAGCATATGCTGGTATCTCTGGTGCAACTCGTGCTGATAATGTAACCGCAATTAAGAAATATTCCGATACTCGTTTTATTATTGGAGGTTATACCAATACTAACTCTAGTTCACCTTATGATGCATATATTGCTTCTATAGATACCGCAGGTAGTTTCTCAGTTAAGAGAAAGTTAGCATCTGCATCTAGTTCGGAGAAAGTTACAGATCTTCTTGTTGATGGAACTGATGTTTACTTTAGTCTGGAGACTGCTGCAGATACAAATGCATCTGACGTTAACGTTGCATTTGGTAAGGCAACTATAGGTACTAGTGTAATTACAGTAGAATTCATTAAAGAATACAGTAATTCATTATATTCCTTAATTGATAGTAGTCTTTGTATTGATGAATTTAAGGAAATTTATCTAGTTTCTACTTGCAGACTTAAGTCTAATGCTACTGATAGAGATAGTTTCTGGATTGGTAAAGTTGATACTTCTGGTGATTTAATATGGAATTATCGTTATGTTGCTCCAGGTAGAGATATTACGATGGCAAGTTCTTGTGCTATCGATATTTTTGGAGATCTTAACGTTGCATATACAAGAACAAATAATACTAACCAACATAAGACAGTAGGTACTGTTAAACTTGGGTATGATGGTAAGATCAAGAATCATACAACAAATGAATTTGATAAGAATAATATTGAAGGTATAACAGTACATGCTTTAGAAGTTGATACTTCTGGTGATATACATGTATTTGGTCAAACTTCTTGGAATAGAAATGAATTTATATTCAACTTTGATGGTGGTGAACAAGTTGATACTACAGGTCATTATACTATAACTTCTGTTGGTGCTAGTTCTGCTATCACATATGGTGATAATGTTGCTAAGATTTTAGGTTATCAACCAGCTGGAGCTAATTCTACTTGGGAAAATTCTTACTTAAAGGTAGCAGGAACAGATTTAACAACTAAACTTGCTGGTGATTGGACTATAGAGTTCTTTATCTTTAAAAATGCTTCTGAATCTCAGACTTTATCACAGGATGTACAGACTTTAATAGGTATAGGTGGAGCACAAGATGCTACTGGTGGACTATGGTTAGGTTATAGTTCAGGAACTGGTGGTAATGGTAAATTACAATTAGCAATTACTAATAGCTCAACAGCATTAAACTCTGCAACTCCAACAGAATCTACTCAAACAACTATGTTTGCTGATAATTCTTGGCAAGTTATTGGTTTAACTAAGTCTGGAAATGATTTTAAAGCATATGTTAATGGTATCCAAGTTATTTCTGGTACATTAGCAGGTACATCTTTAGGTAATAAAGATCTTTATTTTGGTAATCAGATTGGATGGGGTTCTGGAGCAACAGATTTTGCTAAGGCAAAACAAGGTCAGTATTATATCGATAACTTAAGATTGAGAAATAGAGCTGTAGTACCTACAGTTCCTACTGATATTGCAACATTACCTCCAGTTGCAACCTTTGCATTTACATATGATTGGACTGATGATGCTTGGTTTACTACTAACTTAAATCGTTATGATTATATTGATTATGATGCATGGGGTTTAAAGATAGATAAGAACGCTGATTCTGCTAGAATTGGAGATAAAGGTTTACAAACTAATACACAATTAGGACTTAAGAGAACTTCTGTAACTCCTGTAACTGGATCTGTATTAACTGTTGCTAATGTTGGATATTCTCTTGGTGAAGCTGGATTCCAGTCATTAGACTTTGATGATACTACAACAACGATGTCACAGGATACTGAGACATTAGCATATACTAATGATATTTGGAGTTCTAGAACAGCAACTGTACCTTCTCCTGGTTCTCAAAAACTATCAGTAAATGCTGTAGTTAAGGATAGGTATTACTTTAAGGTTACAAATACAGTTAAGATTGATAATATTCAAGAATTAACAATTAATCAGGCATTTAACTTCCAAGTTGGTACAAAATTAGTACTGAAGAATGACGCTGGATCATTTGTTAATAGCGGTTATATTATTAGAAAGGATACTGCTAATAATAAGATATATCTTGCAGTTAATAATAATGCATGGAGTAATGATCTTAATACAGGTATTTTAACAACTGAACAGTTTAATGAGCAATCAACTTATAAGATTGTTGGTCCTATTCCTAATGATATTAATGAAATTGTAGGATATACATTTGCTCAGGTTAACAATACAACTCCTGGAACATTTGATCTAGATCTTGATGATTATGATCTAGATGGTACTGTTGCAGATATTCCTGCAACCTTAAGTGCTTTAACTGCTGCAGGTACTGGTTATGCAAATACAGGTGATAATGTTGCCACAACAACTAACGGATCTGGAACAGGATTAACTGTTGACTTTACTGCTTCTGGCGGTAATGTTTCTGCTGTTTCAATTGATACTCCAGGATCAGGTTATAAAATTGGTGATATAGTTACTATTACTACTGGTGGTGCAAATGCAACATTTACAATTGCTACTTGCACAGGAAATCTTGATAGTTTTGCTACATTTAAACCATATTCTGATGATGATTATTCTGTAAGAATTGATGAAGTTGCTGGTGGATCTGCATATATTGTTGGATCTGTTATTACTATTAACTCTGGTAACATAACATTTAATGCTGCTTACAGTACTGCTCAAATTACTGGATTAACTGGTGTTCTAAAAATCAGTTTAATTACTACTCTTAAAAAGATTCTTCAAGTAACTGCTGTTGCTAATAGTAATGAAGTTTATGTAATTACAGGAACAAATCATTATCTGAATGCAGGTGAGATGATTTACGTTGATGGAAACCCATCACAAACTGTTGATAGTGTTGTTTATGATGAATATGACGGTGCATTCCCTGTTGATACTATTGTAAGTCCATTAGAATTTACATACAAATTACCTCAAGCTGCTGTATCAGATCCTGCTACATCTGCAAGTAGTGTGAATATATTTGTTAAATCTCCTGTCTTGAAGATGTATTATGGTCATCAGTATTTGTTTGACCTAAGTCACTCTTCACTTGTTGGTGGTAACTTATCATTCTCTAAAGACAATCTCTATAAACTAGAATATTCATTTAACTCTATAGAAAGAGTTGGAACTCCTGGTGTAACTGGTGAGGGACAACCTAGTCCAACAGTTAAGTTGAAAGTTGATAATACTGTTGTAACTAATATTTCATATTACTTTGATCCTTCTAGAACTGGTTCTGATTCTCCTGTAATTGCTGGTAGTTACTTAGATGTTGTAGATTCTCCATATAAGGGTACATTTGCTATTTCTAGTACTGCTGGAGAGACTATTACCAAAGGACCAGATATATTTAAATTCCCTCTACTTAATGAACCAGAAGGTGATGCTCAAGTTTCAACTGCATCATACAGTACAAGTTCTGTAAAAGCAGTTGGTTCCATTAATAATATTCGTATCGTTAATCCAGGTGGTTTCTATACTAAATTACCAGTTGTAACTAATATTGTATCAACTAGAATAATTGAGAGAGTTGCAATTAATGCTCCAGGTACTGAATATGCAGTTGGACAATATAATGCTGTTCCTATTGCTGGAGATGGTGAAGGTGGTTTAGTTGCTATTACTGTAGCAGATGGACAAGATGATGATGGTGTAACTATTCCTGGTCAAATACAGAAAGTTGAAGTTACTTCTCCAGGTAAAGGATATACAACTGCTACTATTGATGTTGAAGCAATTCCTGGTATTCTTGGATCTGGTTTAAGTGGATCAGGTGCTGAACTCGTAGTTATTATTCCTGCTGTTGGTACTGCTGCATCTATATTCACTAAAGGTGATAAAGTTGGTAAGATTAAGAAACTTAAGAACAATAACTTTGGTTATGATTATCCTCATGACTACACTTTACGTCCTGAGATTACATTCCCACTTAACTGCCAATTAACAAGTACAAGTATTCTTTCAAGTATCACAGTAACCAACCCAGGTTCTGGATATTCATTAGCACCTGCTGTAGTTATTACAGGTGGTGGTGGTAGTGGAGCAATTGCAGAGGCAAGTATTAAGAATGGTCGTCTGGATACAGTTATAGTTAAGGATCCTGGTGCTGGATATTCTTCTACACCAACAGTAAGTCTAAGATCATCATTCAACTATGTTGTTAACCTTGACTTGGGTTTATTGCAGTTTGCTTATCCTCACGGTATTGTTAATGGATCTGAAATCAGTCTTAATGTAGTAGATACTGGAGATGGTGCTGAATTCCCTCTTGCTGCTGGTGCGACTGGTCGTCTTAATTCAACTACTACTTACTATGCAATTTCTGGATCTGCTAATTCATTAGAAGATGATCAGTTAAAAATTGCTATTACTGCATCTAACGCTTCTCTTGGTGATGCTCTTTCCTTTGTTAACGCTGGAACAGGTCGTCAACAGGTATTAACAGAATCATTTGGTGGTTCTGCAGAGGCAAATGTTATCACTTCTACATTCCTAGAAGGTGAATTAGTTTATCAGGGTGATAGTTTAGATGTTGCTACTGCAACTGGATATGTTTCTACAAACTCTGGTTGGCAAATTGGACCTAGAATTCTTAAGGTTGTTGATTATACTGGTGAATTTGCAGATGGTCAAAAAATAACTGGTGTTATTTCTAAGTCTTCTGGTATTATTAGTGACCTTAAA
>CEUB01123505.1_pt1 | contig 18488 bp, 23 predicted proteins | sample 356491 | NCBI WGS metagenome assembly CEUB01 (sample SAMEA2623370, study PRJEB7988) | marine metagenome | isolation source: saline water (ENVO:00002010), including | reverse complement strand
GGAAATCCTAATTTAAAGAAAGCATTTGTAAGTCAAGAGTTTACAAAAGAAAATATTCTTGAGTTTCAAAAATGTATGAACGACCCACAATATTTTATAGAAACATATATTAAAATTGTATCATTAGACAAAGGTCTGATACCATTTGATATGTATCCTTTTCAAAAAGAAATGGTTGGTACATTTCACAACAATCGTTTTACAATCTGTAAACTACCTAGACAATCTGGTAAAACAACCACAATGGTTTCTTATATATTACATTATGTTTTGTTCAATCAAAATATGAATGTGGCAATACTTGCAAACAAAGCTGCGACTGCAAGAGATATTTTATCCAGATTACAACTTGCATATGAACATTTACCTAAATGGTTGCAACAAGGAATACTATCGTGGAATAAAGGTAGTTTAGAATTAGAAAATGGTTCACGCATAGTTGCAGCCTCAACATCATCAAGTGCAGTTCGTGGTGGTTCATACAATATGATATTTTTAGATGAGTTTGCGTTTGTACCTACAAATATTGCAGAAGAGTTCTTTAGTTCAGTTTATCCTACTATTTCATCTGGTCAATCTACAAAAGTTATTATTGTATCAACACCAAATGGTATGAATATGTATTATAAATTATGGACAGATGCAGAAACAAAAAAGAATACTTATGTACCGATAGAAGTTCATTGGTCTGAAGTTCCAGGCAGAGATGAAAAGTGGAAGAAAGAAACGATTGCAAATACAAGTGAATCACAATTTCAAAAAGAATTTGAGTGTGAGTTTTTAGGTTCTACAAATACACTAATAAATGCATCTATAATAAAAAATATTCCTTTAAGAACACCTTTAACATCTAATGCTGGTCTTGATGTATATGAAAAACCTAAAAAAGAACACACATATGTTATTGTTGCAGATGTAGCTAGAGGTATACAAGGCGATTCTTCTGCGTTTACTGTTATGGATGTATCTCAATTACCATATAGATTAGTAGGCAAATATAAAAATAATGAAATAAAGCCTATGTTATTTCCAAACATTATCAAAGATGTTGCACTTGCATACAATCAAGCATTTGTATTAATAGAAGTAAATGACATTGGTGACCAAGTTGCAAACGCATTACAATTTGATTTAGAATATGATAATCTTATAATGGCAAGTATGAGAGGTCGTGCTGGTCAGATAGTTGGTGGTGGTTTTAGTGGTGGTAAATCACAACTTGGTGTGAGAACAACTAAAGCAGTCAAAAAAATTGGTTGTTCTAATCTAAAAACAATGGTAGAGTCTAATAAGATTATATTAGAAGATTATGATATAGTTGCAGAGATGTCTTCATTTGTTCTTCACGGGCAGTCATATCAGGCAGAAGAAGGACACCACGATGATTTAATGATGTGTTGTGTATTATTTGCGTGGTTGTCTGGTCAAACTTATTTTAAAGAACTTACTGATAGTGATGTTAGAGCTAAATTGTTTGCAGAAAGTCAAAATCAATTAGAACAAGACCTTGCACCATTTGGATTCTTAGATAATGGTATTGATGACCCTATACCACAAATAGATGAATATGGTGAAAGGTGGACGCCAGTTGTTAGGAAGTATGATACAAATTGGTAAATGCATCTTCATCAATTAAATCATTATCTTTTTTTAAAAAACAATTATGACAAACTATTACATTGTTATCTATTTGTTCTAATAACAATTTTCTAGTATCTTTTTTTAAACTTTTCTTTTTAGAATCTGCACGAATCTTTCTATCATCTGGATAAAATTTTAATACCACTATTTCAGACTCACCACAATATTTACAAGACTTATCTCTTAATTGTTCATTAATCCACTTATCTTTTAATCTACGATGTCTTCGTGCAACTTTTCGTATGGTATTACGGTATTTTTGATAATGTTCACTCATATTTATATTTAGACTTGGTATAAAAACAAACATACAAAAAACGATTTTTTATAAATATAGTTGTAGTAGATTAACTAAACTATATAAGGAGTAGAAATATGGGATTTCAAGTTTCTCCAGGCGTGGAAGTCAAAGAAGTTGACCTAACGAATATCGTTCCTGCCGTTTCTACAACTATTGGTGCTGTTTGTGGCCCCTTTGAAAAAGGGCCAGTAAGTGAAATAACAAGTATCAGTTCAGAAAAACAACTCGTTGAAGTATTTGGTAAACCAAATGCAGACAATTATGAGTATTTTTTTACAGCTGCAAACTTTTTACAGTATTCAAATTCACTAAGAGTTGTAAGAACTGAAAGTACATTGAAAAATGCATCTTCTGGTGGTTCTGGTATTTTAATCAGAAACACTTTGCATTATCAAGAGTCTTTTGCAAATGGACAAGGTACTCACGGTACTTGGTCAGCAAGAACGGCTGGTATTCACGCAAACGGAATTAAAATAGACATTTGTGATAAAAACAACTTTTCAGAAATGTCAAACAAACAAACTAATGATGGTTCTGCATCAGCAGGCGAAACAACAATTACAATGGACGCTATTGACGCTACTGATTTTGCAGTAGGTGAAGTTATAGAATTTTATTCAAACGCTGGTGGTACAGTTTTCGCTGTAGGACACGAAGCACAAAAATATGAAATTACAGCAGTAGATACATCTGGTGAAACAATTACAATCAGACAATTAGATGACCCTGCTGGAAGTGGATTAATTGCAGATTTAGCAGACGATTCATATGTAAAAAGATACTGGAGATTTGCAGATTTATTTGATACAGCTCCAGGCACATCTGAATTTGCAACTGCAAGGGGTGTTCTTGATGATGAAATACACATAGTTGTATATGATTCATCTGGAAGACAAACTGGTTTTGATAACGATGTTGCTGGTGAGAGATTAAACTCTATACTAGAAACATTTGCTTTTGTATCAAAACACCCAGAAGCAACTACACCTCAAGGTAATTCAAATTATTATCCAGATGTAGTTTATAGGGATTCTAAATTTGTTTATTGGGGAGACCACCCAACTGCAGCTATTGATGCATCTGGTGACTGGGGTCAACCTCTTTCATCTGATTTATCAGTACAAGGTTCAAGTGCTTTTAATAAATTTACAACTGGTGTAGAAAATGTAGATAGGTCTACACTTGCAAATGGAACAGACGATTATGCTGTTACAGATGGTGAACAACTTACTGCATACGGAAGATTTGATGACGGTGAAGCAGTTGATGTAAACCTAATTATGGCTGCAAAAGCAAGTTCAACTCTTGCAACAAACTTAATCACTATTGTTGAGAAAAGAAAAGATGCATTAGTCTTTATTTCTCCAGAAAGAAGTGATGTTGTAGGTGCTGCAGATTCTAATACACAAACTACAAATGTCAAGAACTTTTTTGATTTACTTCCAAGTACATCATTTGCAGTTTTTGATAGTGGTTACAAATACCAATATGATAGATTTAACGATGTATATCGTTATGTACCATTAAATGGTGATATCGCTGGTGTAACTGCATATACTGAATCTGTTGCAGATGCGTTTTTCTCGCCTGCTGGTTTTACTAGAGGTCAAATTAGAGGTGCAGTTAAACTTGCATACGAACCTAATAAAGACCAAAGAGATACATTATATAAAGCAAGAATTAATCCAGTTAACTCATTTCCTGGCCAAGGTACTGTGTTATTTGGTGATAAGACTGCTCTTGCAAAACCAAGTGCGTTTGATAGAATTAATGTTAGAAGACTATTCATTATTCTTGAAAAAGCAATCGCTACTGCAGCTAAGTTCCAACTATTTGAGTTCAATGATGAATTCACAAGAGCTCAGTTTAAAAACTTAGTAGAACCTTTCTTGAGAGAAATTCAAGGACGAAGAGGTATTACTGACTTTAAAGTAGTTTCAGACGAATCTAATAACACTGGTGAAGTAATTGATAGAAACGAATTTATTGCTGACATTTTTGTCAAGCCAACAAGGTCTATCAACTTTATCACTCTTAACTTTGTCGCCGTAAGAACTGGTGTTGCGTTTACAGAGATAGGAGGGTAATTAGATGGCAAATATTAATGACTTTAAATCAAGACTTGCTGGTGGTGGTGCTCGTGCCAATCAGTTTAGGGTAATATTACCTCCTCCAGTCGGACAAGTAACTGCAGCTATCAATACTGAACAGTTTGCATTTCTGTGTAGGTCAGCATCTTTGCCTGGTCAAGCACTTGCTGAAATTGCAATTCCATTCAGAGGTAGAACTCTTTATGTTGCTGGTGAAAGAACATTTGATACTTGGACTACTTCTGTATTTAACGATACAGATTTTGGAGTTCGTAGAGAAGTTGAAAGATGGATGAACGGTATTAATGACTTAGTTAATAATACTGGTGCAACCAACCCAGCTGATTACAGAGTAGATATGATTGTTCAACAATTAGATAGAGATGATACAATTCTTCATCAATATGTACTTGAAGGTTGTTTTCCTCAATCATTAGGTGCAATAGACCTTGCATATGATACTAATGATGCTATTGAACAATTTGATATCATTTGGAGATATGACACATTCAGAGTCACAGGCATTAATTTATAACTCATAAATATAATAATATAAAGGAGTTGTAGATAATGGCTGAGTTTTTTGGTTTTGAAATAAAAAGAAAAGAAAAGGAGTTGGGGGCAGTAACGCCTCCAGCTACTGATGATGGTACATACGATATATCTGGTGGTGGTTTCTATTCCACAATCCTAGATACAGATGGTCGTTCACGCACAGAAGATGATTTAATCCGAAGATATAGAGATATTGCAATACAACCAGAGTGTGATAGTGCAATAGAAGATATCGTAAGTGAGGCAATCGCATCTGATGAAAGAGATATGTGTGTATCCATTGCATTAGATAATTTACAAGTTTCTACTTCAATTAAAAAAAGAATTAAAGAAGAATTTGAAAAAGTTCTACAATTATTAGATTTTAATAATAAAGCACACGATATTTTTAGAAGATGGTATGTTGATGGAAGATTATTCTATCACAAAGTTATTGATGCAAAAAATCCCAGAAATGGTGTTCAACAACTTCGTTACATTGACCCTAGAAAAATTAAAAAAGTTAGAGAAGTAGAGACTAGTAAAAAAGGTCAAGTTGATGTTGTAAAAAAGTTTAAAGAGTTTTACATTTATAATCAACAAGGACATCAAGTAAATAATACTTCTACTGGTGTTAAATTAACATATGATTCAATCGCATATTGTCCATCTGGACTTATTGATATGCATAAAGGTACTGTATTATCGTATCTTAATAAAGCAATCAAACCAGTAAATCAATTAAGAATGATTGAGGACTCTGTGGTAATATACAGAATATCAAGAGCCCCAGAAAGAAGAATATTTTATATTGATGTAGGTAATTTACCTAAAATAAAAGCAGAACAATATCTAAAAGATGTTATGAATCGTTATCGCAACAAACTAGTATATGATGCATCTACTGGTGAAATTCGTGACGATAGAAATCATATGTCTATGTTAGAAGATTTTTGGTTACCAAGAAGAGAAGGTGGTAGAGGTACAGAGATTACTACACTGCCTGGTGGTGCAAATCTTGGTGAGATAGATGATATTACATACTTTCAAAGAAAGTTATATCGTTCATTAAATGTTCCTATCTCAAGATTAGAAGCAGAACAAAACTTTTCATTAGGTAGGTCAACTGAGATTACAAGAGATGAATTAAAATTTACTAAATTTGTAGGTAAGTTAAGAAAGAAATTCTCTGTAATTTTTAATGATTTACTTAGAACACAATTAATTCTTACTGGTGTTATTGCAGAAGAAGAATGGAAACAAATGTCTGAACACATACAGTTTGATTTCTTACAAGATAATAACTTTACTGAATTAAAAAATGCAGAATTACTCAAAGAAAGATTAGAAATGTTATCACAAGTAGAAAACTATGTTGGTACATACTTCTCTAAAGAGTGGGTAAAAAAGAATGTATTACACTTAACAGATGACGAAATAGGTGAAATGCAAAAACAAATAGAGGGTGAGGGTGACGATAATGAAGAAAATGGCGATAACAACTTTGAACAAAAAGGAGATGGTAATGAGCCAGGAAAAAATAAAATCAATGGTTGATAATATAGTTAACGGAAACAATTTAGAATCAGAGTCTGATTTCAAAAGTGTTATGTCTGATAAGGTTGGAGAAACTTTAGAAAAAGAAAGACAAACTATTTCAAAAGATATAGTAACATCACACATACCAGAGGTAGGGGAAGATGAAGTTTGATAGTTTTTATTCTAAAATAGTAGAAAAAGACGAACATAAAAGAAGTAAGGAATACAGAAAACTGACTCCTAAAATGAAGAAGGCAGTTGATGAAATATTCAATAAAATGGATTCTAACTCCTCAGATTTTATAAATAGTTTTGAGAACAATATTAATTTAGTCTCTAAAAAACACAAAGTGACAAACAAAGAATTGATGAGTTACTTTGAAAGAGAAATGTTAACAATAGGAAAGTAAAATGGCTTTTACAGTAAGAAATCTAAAAGATACAGATTTTGAAACGGTGGTTCATATTACAATTACTGGAACAAACGGTACTGCAGCCGGAGTTGTAGATGCATCTAGTCTTGCTGGAGCTTCAACAAATCCTAGACTTGCGATTGTATCTTGCACTTGGAGTGTAAGTTCAACTACTGAAATAGAGTTTCACGCAGATGCACCAGTAACTGCACTTACATTAAATGGTAATGGTAATTTTAATACTGGCAGTCAACAACTACCAATAATCTCAAACAATGGTGGAACTGGAGTAGATGGTGACATTGATATGGAAAACGATGCTGCTTGTGTCGGTTTCGTTATTTTAAAATTAAGAAAAGTTTCTGGTTATGATAACTTATCATAAGGAAAGATAAATGAAATTAATATCTGAAGCACTTGAAAATGTAAAATTTCTTACCGAAGAAGACGATAAAGGTAGCAAAAATTACAAAATTCAAGGTGTATTTATGCAAGGTAACATAAAGAACCGTAATGGTAGAGTATATCCAACAGATGTTTTGGAAAATGAAGTAAAAAGATACTCTGAAAAATTCATTGAAAAAAATCGTGCATATGGTGAACTTGGACACCCAGAAGGCCCAACGGTAAATCTGGATAGAGTTTCACATATGGTAACTTCTTTACAAAGAGATGGAGATGATTTTATAGGTGAAGCAAAAATTATGAACACACCAATGGGTAAGATTGTAAAAAATATCATAGATGAAGGTGGCACACTTGGTGTTTCTTCTAGAGGTATGGGTAGTCTTGAACAAAAAAACGGTGCAAATTATGTGAAAAAAGATTTTATGTTGGCAGCTGCTGCTGATATAGTTGCAGACCCCTCTGCACCTAAAGCTTTCGTAAACGGAATTATGGAAGGTAAGGAATGGGTTTGGAATAATGGACTTCTAAAAGAAGTTGAAATAAGTGAAATAGTTGAAACTATAGAGAGTTCTGTGCGTAAAAAACTTCCAAATGTGGAAGCTCTTGCGTTTGCAAAATTTCTTAAAAAGTTATAAAACTATAAATAATAATGATAATTAAAACAAGGAGAACCTTCAATGTCAGAACTAGATAAGACTATTGAGGAGTTGGAAAAAGAAGTCGTAGCGGAACTAGATGAAGCCAACGGCAAAAAACCTAATTCTACTGGTGGTAAGGCAGACCCTATGCCAAAAATGAAAGATGGTGAAAAACCAGAAGATGTAGGTGGCCCAACGCCCGAAAAAGATGCGAATATGGTTGGAAAACCAGACGCCGCAAAAAAAGTTAAAAAGGACACTTCTGCACCCACTAAAGGTGCTGTTCCTCCAGAAAAGGCTGATACTATTAAAGAAGCTGAAAACGATGATGAGGACGAAGAAGAACCTAAAGATATGAAAACAGATGATGAAGAAGATGATGATGATGACGATATGGAAGAAGCTGTATCAAAATTATCTAAACTTTCTAAAACTGAACTCGTTAATCAATACACCAAAGGTATGACTAAAACTCAACTTGCCTCTGAAATTTATGGTAAAAATCATAAAAAACAGACAACTGAGAGTATTGATGTTAAAAAAGATGTTAATGCATTACTAGAAGGTGAAGACTTTTCTGATGAGTTCAAAGCTAAAGCTGAAACAATATTTGAAGCTGCAGTATCATCTAAAATCTCTGAAGTAAAGGGAACTTTACAAGAAGAGAAAGTACAAGCTATTGAAGAAGCAAAAGAAGATATGGTTGAGAAAATTGACTCATATCTAACTTATGTTACTGAAGAGTGGAAAAAAGAAAATCAACTTGCTATTGAAAGAGGTCTAAAGGGAGAAATCGCTGAAGACTTTATTACTGGTCTTAAATCTTTATTTGAAGACCACTATATTGATGTTCCAAACGAAAAATATGACATTCTTGAAGCACAGACTAAAGAAATTGAGGAACTAAAAGCAAAAGTGAACGATTTGATGGAACAAGATAAATCAGCTAAGAATAAAGTTGGTGAACTTGTTCGTGAATCATTAATTTCTGAAGTTGTAAAGAATCTAGCTGAAACAGAAAAAGAAAAATTTCATTCTTTAACTGCTGATGTTGAATTCACTGATGAAGAATCTTTTAAAGAAAAACTATCTACTTTGAAAGAATCATACTTCCCTTCAGAGAAAAAAGTTGAAGAAGTATTATCTGAAGACGCTGAAAGTCCTAAGACTATTGAAGCAAACTCAGATATAATGGCGGCATATACGGCTGCAATTAACAAAACCCATAAAAGGGCAGTAAATAAATCGTAATGATAAATATAGTAAATATATAAGGAGAAACTAAGATGTTTCAAACAACACATTTACAAGAGAAGTGGCAGCCCGTTCTAGACCATCCAGATTTACCAAAAATCAACGATGCTTATAGAAGAGCCGTCACTACTGTTATTTTAGAAAACCAAGAAAAGGCACTTAGAGAAGATGCTTCTTTCTTGTCAGAATCAGTTCCTACTAACGCAACTGCAGCTGGTGCTAATCCAATGGCAAATTGGGATCCGATCCTAATTTCATTAGTAAGAAGAGCTATGCCAAACTTAATTGCATATGACATTTGTGGTGTGCAACCAATGACTGGCCCAACTGGTTTAATCTTTGCTATGCGTTCAAGATTTGATGACCAGTCTGGTGCAGAAGCACTAGTTGATGAAGCAGATGGCGAACATTCTGCTGATAACTCATCATCTTCACTGACAGCTGCACAACAAGGTACTAACCCAAGTGTACTTAATGACTCTCCAGAAGGCGCTTATACTTTCGCACAAGGTATGACTGCTGCACAGGCAGAAGCATTAGGTGATAGTTCTCAAAACCACTTTGCACAAATGGCTTTCTCTATTGAGAAATCAACTGTTACTGCAAAGTCTAGAGCACTTAAAGCTGAGTACACAATGGAACTTGCACAAGACTTAAAAGCAATTCACGGTCTTGATGCAGAAACAGAACTTGCAAACATCCTTTCTGCTGAAATTCTTGCAGAAATCAATAGGGAAGTAGTAAGAAGAATTTACAGAACTGCCGTAGAAGGTGCTGCTGTAAATACAACTACTTCTGGTACTTTTGACTTAGATACAGACTCTAACGGTAGATGGTCTGTTGAAAAATTCAAAGGTCTAATGTTCCAAATTGAAAGAGATGCAAATGCAATCGGTCAAAAGACTCGTAGAGGAAAAGGTAACATCTTACTAGTAAGTGCTGATGTTGCTTCTGCTTTACAAATGGCTGGAATTCTAGATTACCAATCTGCATTAAACAACAACCTACAAGTTGATGACACTCAAAACACTTTTGCTGGTGTATTGAATGGTCGTTACAGAGTATATGTTGACCCATACGCTGCAAATGTAGCTGCAAGTCAATACTATGTTGTTGGATATAAAGGTACTTCACCTTATGATGCTGGTACTTTCTATTGCCCATATGTTCCACTACAAATGGTGAGAGCAGTTGGTGAGCAAACTTTCCAACCTAAAATCGGTTTTAAAACTAGATACGGTATGATTGATAACCCATTCGCAGTTGACGCTGGTGCGTTAGCTGATAACAACGATGCTGGTTCTTCAAATACTGCATTTACTAAAGAAACTAACCAATATTACAGAAGAGTTAAAGTCGCTAACTTAATGTAATAACTACAATCTACCACACCACAAAAAAGGGGAGTTCGCTCCCCTTTTTTTTTGATTATAAATAATAGTATGACAGATTTAAACGCACTCACAAGACAGCCAGAAGAGATAGACTATTCTGCACCAAGTCAGTATAGGTTCTCTATTATACAATTACCCAAAGTACAATTCTTTACTACTGCGTGTAATATACCAGGCGTTAATATGGGTGATGCAATATTTCCTACACCTTTCAAAGATATTCCAGTTTTACCAGATAAGGTAACATTTGAAAATCTTGAAATAACTTTTTTAGTAGATGAAAAATTACAGAATTATCAAGAACTTTTTAACTGGATTATGGCGATTGGATTTCCAGAAGATAGAGCTCAGTTCAAAAGTTTTAGACAAGAAAATGTAGACCAGTTTCCTACATCTCAATCAAAAATAAATGCACCTTCAGATACACCTAAACCTAGAACACCAGATGGTGCAATGTATTCAGATGCATCATTAACAATACTATCTAATAAGAATAACCCAGTATTAAATGTTAACTTTTCAAATGTATATCCAGTATCACTTTCTGCGTTACAATATACAAATGACCAAGCAGATACTCAATATATGAGTGCAACTGCAACTTTTCAATATCAATTATTTAAATTTGAATCGTTATAAGACTTGACAACTTTTTAATTATGGTATATAATATAGTATGGATTTAACAAAAATACAAGAAATGTTTGACAAAGACTCAAAGATTGATGAAACTAATATCAATCTAGAAGAGACTAGAAGTCCAGCATTATTAAATAAATATTTAAAACTTTACACTAATTTTAGACTTATGTTAAGTAAGGCTGAAACTGATATGAAAATATTAAAAAAACAAAAATGGGAATACTATTCTGGTAAAGCAGAGAAACCATTTGAGTTAAAAATTCTTAGACAAGATATTCCAACATATTTAGAATCAGATGAAGATATGATTAGACTACAATCTAAACTAGATTATCTTAAAGTAGTTTCTGGTTATTTAGAACATATAGTAAAAAATTTGCATAGTAGAGGATTTCAATTAAGAAATATAACAACTTGGATTAAATATACGGAGGGTGCATTATGAGTATATGTGAAAATAACTACTATTATTTCATAGGTGCATTAAATGACCAACAATGTAATGCAATTATAGAAAGAGGGTTATCTGATATGACTCTCACAGAACAAAAGAATGGAAAGCAAGCAACTGATGCTACTACTTTTGATTTTAGACAAAAGGGTGGTGAAACATCTAATGCTGGTAATATCGCACAAAATCATTTGACTGCACAAGGTAGAAGAAAAAAAGGTATTAAAGAAGAAGATGTTTATGTTAGAGATACTAAAGTTGGGTGGTTAGCAGATAAATGGATATATGATTTAATACACCCATTTATACGAGAAGCAAATCAAAAAGCAAATTGGAATTACGAATGGGATTTTTCTGAAACTTGTCAATTCACAGTATACAATCCAGGCCAGTTTTATTCTTGGCATACTGATGGTGGTTCAAGACCATACATACCATTTGACCCAACAGTAGAAGAACAAAGAAGAAAAGATAATGATGGTAATTATATGATTGCAAAAGATGATACTGGTAAAGAAATAAAGTTTGATAAAACATATAGGGGTGGTAAATTTGAAGGATTACCAAGATATATTCCAGCGCCTGGTTTTGTAGATAATCCAAATCAATTCTGGAAGACTAGAAAATTATCCGTAACGATAAATTTAACCAATCCAAAAAATTACAAAGGTGGTAATCTTAAATTTGATTTAGGGCCCCATATGGGTAATAAAAGATATCACACTTGTACAGAAATAAGACCAAGAGGTTCTATCATAGTATTTCCATCATTCATACACCACTTGGTCACTCCAGTTACTGAGGGAACTAGATACTCTTTAGTAGTATGGAATTTAGGAAAGATGTTTAAATGATTGATACTGTAAAATTTTTTAAAGAAAAAAAGTATGTTCTTATAAAAGAAATGATACCTAAAGATATTGCAAAAGTAGGGGCACAATATTCACATTACGATAAAGCAAGACTATTTCAACCAGAAACTGAAAATGCACAAATTCCTGGCAGTCATAGTGTTTATGGTGACCCACTTATGGAAACACTTTTGAATTTTGGTAGAAAGAAAATAGAACAATCTACTGGTTTAGAATTGTGGCCTAGTTATTCTTATTATAGATTGTACAAAGTAGGTGATGTATTAAAAAGACATAAAGATAGACCATCTTGTGAAGTATCTATTACTTGTTGTTTAGGATATGATTACAAGGGTAAAGAAGATTATAACTGGGGTATGTTTGTTGGTTCAGAAGATGGTAAAAGAGGTACAAAGGGTAAGATGATTCCTATGGAGCCTGGTGATGGAGTAATCTATCGTGGGTGTGAAGTGGAACATTGGAGAGAAGCATTTGATGCACCAGAGGGTGCGTGGCAAACACAAGTATTTTTACATTATGTAGACAAAAATGGGCCATTTGGTGATTTTTGTAAATTTGATTCTAGACCATCACTTGGTCTTTCACACACAACGAAAGATAAGGAAAAGATTGCAGCTGCTACAAAGGCAGATGAAGAACTTTTATCTAAAAGAGATGCTTTTCCAGAATTGAACAAAGAAGAAGTACCTTATGAAAATAGAGAAAAAAAATGAAGTATACATACGAATTGAAACCGAACCACATATTGCAAGAGAACTCTCAGAGTATTTTACCTTTGAAGTGCCTGGTGCAAAATTTATGCCCAGTTATAGAAATAAAATATGGGATGGAAAAATACGATTATTCTCAGTTGCTACTGGACAAATCTATTTGGGATTATTACCATACATCAGAGAGTTCTGTAAACGCAATGACATTAGATACGAATTAGATTTTAATACAAAACCAGAGGACATTGATGAATCAACTATTATTTCATTTATTAAACACCTTAAAATTCCATACAAAGCTCGTGATTATCAGATTTCTAGTATTCTTTATGGTGCCAGAAAATGTCGTGGTCTTTTTGTTTGTCCTACTGCATCTGGTAAATCGTTAATCATTTACGGTCTTACAAGATGGTGTCATTTAAAAAATCTTAAAACATTGATACTTGTACCTACAACAAGTTTAGTAGAACAGATGTCTAGTGATTTTATAGACTATGGTTGGTTAGAATCATATATTCAAAAAGTATATTCTGGTTATAGTAAAAAAATAGAAAAAGATGTTGTGATATCTACTTGGCAATCTTTACATAAGTTTCCTAAAAAATATTTTGAACAATTCGGTTGTGTAATAGGTGATGAGGCTCATTTATTTAAAGCAAAATCACTTACATCTATAATGACTAAATTACATTTATGTAAATATCGTTTTGGACTTACTGGTACACTAGATGATTTACAAACTCATAAATTAGTTTTAGAAGGATTGTTTGGTACAACAAATAAAGTTATAACTACAAAAGAACTGATAGAAAAGAAAACATTATCTAATCTTAAAATAGATAGTTTAATTTTAGGATATAATGAGAATGATTGTAAGATTGTAAAAGATTTAAAATATGCAGATGAGATAGATTATATTGTCAATGATAAAAGAAGATTACATTTTGTAAATAAATTAGTTAATCCACTCAAAGGAAATACATTGGTGTTATATCAATTTGTAGAGAAACACGGAAAACCTTTATATGAATTAATGAAGAATACCTACAAAGGTAGAAAGGTATTTTTTGTAAGTGGTGGTGTTGATGCGTTGACTAGAGAAGAAATTAGAGCTATAACTGAAAAATCTAAAGATGCAATTATTGTTGCATCATATGGAACTTTTTCTACTGGTATTAATATTAAAAATTTACATAACATAATATTTTCATCACCATCTAAAAGTAAAATTAGAGTTTTACAATCCATAGGTAGAGGTTTGAGATTAGGTGATAACAAAACTGAATGTAAATTATTTGATATTGCAGATGATTTTACATATAAGAATAGACAAAACTTCACACTTCGTCATTTTATGGAACGAATAAATATATACAACGAAGAACAATTTGATTATACAATACATAGGATTAATTTATGATAAGTGAAGATGATTATATTAAGTGGAAAGAAATGTATGATTATAGTAGAAAACTAGAATATAATAAAGAAAAAATAAAAAAAAGAATTGATAATATGTATAAAGAGTTTGAGTTTAATATAGAAGAAACAAAAGAAGAGGTATTTGAACATTTTTGGGGAAATATTAATCTGAATAGAGCTAAACTAGATGAACCCCCAGTTGAATGGAAACCTCAAAACAAAAAATTAAGGTTATGGAATGAGTAATTACAGAATAATGAAATTATCAAATGGTGATGAGATTATTTGTAAGTTACACGATACACTAAATGGATATTTTAAAATAACATATCCTATGAAAATGTGTACAGTAAATACTATGGGAAAAGATGGTAAATACGAAGAGAACCTTGCACTTCGTAAATGGGCTACCTTTACTAAAGATAAAATATTTGCAATAGATAAAAATCAAGTTGTGTTGCATTATGAAGTAAACATTGGATTATGTAAATATTACGAATATATCTTAAAAAGATATAATGAAGCTGAACGGTATAAAAATAAAAACGGTGATGAATTAAAAGTTGATGATGATAGTATTGAAGTAAAAAAACAAATAACTAATTTAGAAGAAACAGAATTAGAAGAATTAATTGATGAATATCAAAATGTACCTTATGATTATGATGATACAAAACACTAATTTCAATCAATACAAGAATAAGTATAACACCGAAAAATATTTTGTCAATAGGTAATTTATTTTTTTATGTGGTTGACAATAAAATAAAATATGGTAAAGTAATGAATACAAGGAAATAATATTGGCTGCAAAAAAACAACATTATGTTAATAACAAACAATTCTTAGAAGCAATCACAGAGTGGAAAGAAACGGTAAAAGATGCAGAATCTTTAGGGGAAGAAAGACCACCAGTAACAGATTATATTGGTGAGTGTTTTTTAAAGATTGCACAACATTTATCATTCAGACCTAACTTTATCAATTATTCATATAAAGAAGAAATGATAGGTGATGGTATTGAAAACTGTTTACAGTATGTAAATAACTTTGACCCAGAAAAGTCAAAGAATCCTTTTTCATATTTTACACAAATAATATATTATGCATTTATTCGTAGAATACAAAAAGAAAAAAAACAAACACATACTAAACATAAAATAATAGAAAAAAGTATGATGGCTACTTTTGACCAAAATCCACTTGATGATACAAATTATGGTAATCAGTATATGGATTATTTACAAAAGAATATGTTACCAGCTGATGGTCAAGAGGTTTATAAAACAAGTAGTTCAAAGAAAAAAGAAACTAAAAAGAGTTTAGAAAACTTTTATGAGGAAAAATAATGTATAAAGTTTATGGCACAACAATATGTCTATATTGCGATAAGGCTGAAAACTTATTGAAAACAAAAGATTTACCCTTTGAAAAAATATATGTTGACCAAGATGAAGATGCAAAAGATTATATAGTAAAACAAGGGTTCAGAACAGTTCCACAGATTTGGTTAGATGACAAATGGATAGGTGGATATGATGATTTAGTAAAGTTCTTAAATAAATAAGAAAGTTAAAGGAGATAAAATGATTAATTTTATAACAAATTTATTTAAACCAAAACCAAAACCAATTAAAAAGTCAAGACTTTTAACAATGACTAAAAGAGAATTGGAAACTTTGGGTCGTAAACACGGTATTGAATTAGATAGAAGATATCTAAAAGATGACCTTGTTGAACAACTTTGGAAACATATAAATGGAAAGAAATAATGTATGAATATAAATGTGAAATTGTCAAGATTGTGGACGGCGACACTATTGATGTCAATATTGATTTGGGTTTCGGTACTTGGATTCATAATGAACGAATACGCCTCTATGGAATTGACACACCAGAATCAAGAACAAGAGACTTGGAAGAAAAGAAAGCTGGTCTGTACGCAAAAAAGTGTGTGGAAGGATTTATGCCAGTGGGTTCAAGTCAAGTCTTAATGACAAAGAAAGATAAGTCTGGTAAGTTTGGTAGGGTCTTAGGTGACTTTAAAATATATGATGGACAAGAAGATAGAGAAATGGGTATCGTTGAGTATATGATAAAACACAATATAGGTGTTGAATATAATGGACAATCCAAACAACAGATTCAAGAACATCACTTACAAAATAGACAATATTTAAAATCACAAGGCATAATAGATTAGATTATGAAGATAGCTTTAGTAACCGACACCCATTTCGGTGCTCGGAATGACCACGACCATTTCAACACATATTTTTATAAATTCTATGAGGATATATTCTTTCCTTATCTTAAACAACATAATATAGACACTTGTATTCATCTAGGTGATGTTATGGATAGAAGAAAGTTTGTGTCATACAAAACTGCAAGAGACTTCAGAGAAAAGTTTTGTGAAAGTTTTGTGACAAATGACATAAATGTGCATATGATAGTGGGCAATCACGATACATACTTTAAGAATACTAATGAAGTAAATTCACTTGATGAGTTAATTGGTAATCGTTATGAGAACATAAAGATATACAGAGAAGCTGAAACTGTTGAGTTTGATATACCTATATGTTTTCTGCCTTGGATAAATTCAACAAATTACAACAGTACACTTGAGAAGATGCAAAAGACAAAAGCTACGGTTGCAATGGGTCACCTTGAAATAAAGGGATTTGAAATGCATCACGGTTTTCCAAGTGAAACTGGTATGGATAAATCAGAGTTTAATAGATTTGATATGGTAATGTCTGGACACTTTCATAAAAAGTCAGATGACGGACACATATTTTATTTAGGAACACCTTATCAAATATATTGGAATGATGATAAATGTCCAAAAGGATTTCATATATTTGATACAGAAACAAGAGAATTAGAAAGAATTATAAACCCATATACAATATTTAAAAAAGTTTATTATGATGATTCTAATAGTCAAGAGTATAATTTCAATCAAATAAAAGATTTAGAGGACAAATATGTCAAACTAATAGTTGTAAATAAAAAAGACTTATATATGTTTGATAAGTTTGTAGACCAAGTTTTAACAGAATCAAAAGCACACGATGTTAAAATTATAGAGGACTTTTCAGACTTGAAAGCTGAGAATGTAAAAAATGAAATTATAGAAAACGCACAAGATACAATAACCTTATTGGATTCTTATGTTGAAGAAATAGATGTGAATAACTTAGATAAAAATAGACTCAAAACAATGTTAAAAGGATTGTATGTTGAGGCTAGTAATATGGAAATATAGGAGAAAAAATGGTTGATATAGTTCCAAATGTTGTTTTTAAAACAAGAGTAAAAGATAATGATTGCACGGATTGTCCAAACCCATATAAGTGGGAAGATAAATCTACTGATGATTATTTTAGTGGTAAGAAAGTTATTTTATTTTCTTTGCCTGGTGCATTTACACCAACTTGTTCAACATATCAATTACCAGACTTTGAAGCTATGTATTCACAGTTTAAAGAAGAAGGAATAGATGACATTTATTGTATGTCTTGTAATGATGCATTTGTAATGAATAAATGGGCAGAACAACATAGTTTAGAAAATGTTAAAATTATACCAGATGGTAATGGAGATTTTACTTCTGGAATGGGTATGTTAGTTAAGAAAGAAAATTTAGGTTTTGGTGATAGGTCGTGGAGATATGCGGCTATAATAAATGATAAAAACATTGAACATCTTTTTGTTGAACCAAACAAAAAAGATAATGCAGATGATGACCCATATGGTGAAACCTCACCACAAAATATACTTCAGTATATTAAAAGTAATAAAGGAAAGTAAAATGAGAAACTTCTTATTTGTATTTACATTATTATTTGCAACAACTTTGTTTGCACGAGACCAAATTAAAATAGTAGGTAGTTCTACTGTATATCCATTTGCAACAACTGTTGCAGAACGATTTGGTAAGACTAGTAAATTTAAAACACCAGTAGTTGAGTCAACTGGTTCTGGTGGTGGATTAAAACTCTTTTGTGCTGGTATGGGAACACAACACCCAGACATAACAAATACATCAAGAAGAATAAAACAAACCGAAATAGATAATTGTAAAAAAAATGGTATAAAAGATATTACAGAAGTTAAAATAGGATATGATGGTCTTGCGATTGCAAACTCAAAAAAAGGTGCTAACTTTCA
>CEUB01074386.1_pt1 | contig 19016 bp, 30 predicted proteins | sample 356491 | NCBI WGS metagenome assembly CEUB01 (sample SAMEA2623370, study PRJEB7988) | marine metagenome | isolation source: saline water (ENVO:00002010), including | reverse complement strand
ATTGCAGTTGCGATCTTACTTGTCGCGTTCGTTATTTATTCACGAAATAGAGAATCGAGCGAAGGTTCAAAAACAATTGTTCGACAATATCTCGTCGAAAATGGGGAAAGTATAAAGGAAGGTGGTATGCACTTTCTCGTTTATGGTGAATTTAAAAAAGCTACGGACGATGAAGATGTATTACAAGAAGTTTTAGTTGCTGGGAAGGCCGGTGATGTTGATAAACTTAACGAAATTCTCGACGGTTTATAAAAAAATATCAGTACACATTAATAATGGGTCAGTGTAAACTTCATTTATATGATCATTTGAATTACCAAGGTCATCTTGCTACGTTTACCAATTCAGCGTACCATGGTCATCACAATTCAAATGATAGAGATGCATCTGGTAAAGTGACTGGTAATTGTAAAAATACAACATGGTTAGGATTTGAACATCCAGGTGAGAGTGGTCATGCATGGATTATTGGTGAAGGTGGAAGTCTTTCGAACTTCAGGGATTCACATGATAAGTGTAATGTTAAAGACCGTCCAATTTGGAATTTTCATGATCAAAATAATAGTATAAAAAAGATAGATATACCTACGGAGAATATAAATGAAGGTCGGATGCGAGAAGATATTACTATATATGCGAAACGGCGCGATACGAGACAATGTCAATGGGCCACATATCCACATATAACTAAAACATCGGATGGTAAATATAATGCAGCTGATAACGATCAGTGGTTAGTTGGTCATAATGATAAAAAGGGTAAAGCGTGCCCGGGTGGAGATGCGTATTGGAAAGGGTACCGGAAAATAGCTTGTGTATACGATGTTAAAACGGGGTCAAAATTAGGTCGTATACAAACTCTACATAGTGAAATAAAGGATACCTTTGCGGGCGATCCTAGGAAAGGTATGTTTGAAAATATAGTTAACAAATATTGCGATAGAGCTGATAGATTAGATGATAGAATAAAGAGTGGTGGTGGTGTTAATACGTGTAGATCGGTTGCTAATGCAAAAGAATTCGCAAAAGTTCATTGTAAACAGGGTGATAGGATAAAAAGTGATAAAACGTTCTGTACTGTTGAAGAATTAGGACAAGATTTGTACGATGAACTTGCAACTGATTACTGTGAAAAAAACCCATCGACCGATTGGTGTTCTTGTTATAACGTCATGAAGCATAAAGATGATTGTAGGAACCACGCGGACTTACCTGGGTGTGAAGACGTTGCAGATCAACTTAATATGATGGCAGACTCTTTACCTGCGGATGCAATGAGTGAATTTAAAGGTAACGAAATTTGTTGGGGTAGTTGTGTTGGTACCGATAGGTATATACCTCACAAGGATAAGTTAGATCCAACCGGTAGGTGTAATCGGGAAGTGTGTATTAATGTTGCTAATATTACGGCCGGTAATTTAACCGATAGTGGTATTAATCTTGATATGAGTTGTGTGACGGGTGATGGTGGTGGTACTGGTGGTAGTGGAACGAGTGAAAGTAGTAGTGGTGGAGGTGGTCTTAAGAGATCTGATACTGAAGCCGGTGTTATAACCGACACGAAAACAGCGGAGAGTATAATGAACCGCGAACGGTTTTACGAAAAGTCGAGTTTTAAATGGGGAGGTGGAGCTGCGGTTTCCTCGTCGTCGTGTTTGATTTGTATTATAACAATTGTAGTTTTGTTTTTGTAAAAATATATAAATAATTTATATAACTTAAAGAAAAAAAGTACCTTTAACTTATATGAATGTGGTGTTGGTGGTGTTGCCATCCGTTCGAGTGTACGCCTTTGAGCATGCCTTACAAACATGACGAACGACGTAATAAGTTTCACACGTCGGGTAATTTTTGTTCGTGGAGTTGTATGAAAACATACGCTATAGATAAATACGGATGTAATAGAGGTGGTCTTATATGTGGTAATATGGTTATGATGCGTCGTAAAATATTTAATAAGATCGGGACTATAAAAAGAGCACCACCTAGACAAAAACTACAGGTTTTTGGTGGTGATATGACAATAGAACAGTTTCGGGAAAATGCTGTAGTTGATGAAGATACACCGAATGAAATAGAAACTGAACCTGTTCGTGATATAGTTATACCAATTTCTGATAATAAATCAAAAATGAAAGATATAAAGAGTGCGACGGGTAAAAACGAAACACTACGTTTGAAAAGAGAAAAGCCGCTCAAACGTAACGAAAACAATTTAGAATCTGTGCTAGGATTAGTTATCAAAACTAAAACCTAATACACGTACTTGTTTATTGGTAGGACGTGATTTGGGAATATTAATGGATTTACATGAGTGTACCCACTTTTCACCGTCGTAAGCAATCCATTTAAAATTATATTTTTCGATCATTTTTCTACATAAAACACACGGTAGTGATATACCGTCCCCGTAACTGGTTTCACGACATATCACTAGAGCACCATGTTTTCTATTCATCCATGACGAAAATTGATGATTTTTATACCCTTTTTTTAAAAATTCGTGTTTTAAGTTTTTTATGAGACGTCTTTCTGCACAACATATAGAATCACTTTTTGATTGACTAGTTAATTTGGTCGTATAAGTAATAACAGTGGTATATGACATTTGTTTATACGAGCGAATTATTTTTAATACAGTTACAATTATTACAAACTGATCCGTAATATACGAAAGAACAATCATTACATTCGTTCAGAGTTCTTATTTTACGTTTTTTTAGTTTGTTTTGTGAATATAACATGAGTTCTTTTATACTATAAATACCATACATAACGATAGTTTCTAAATCTGGAAATTGCATTTCTAATATTTATAATACGCGTGAAAACTTTATGTTGATCGATTAGGCACTAAAACATCCAAACAATTTTTTACACCCCGCACTTGTTTTTAACATGAGTGCAAAACTATCGATCATACCGGGGACCATAGCTTTAAGGAGTGTTTCGAATTCGGAATCGGTATCGCCTTCGTCGATTTGTTCAATGATAGAGAAAATTAAATCTTGAACGAGTTCCTTTTTATCAGGGCCAGAAATTGTTTTCAAATTATTTGCTTGGAGCATGAGCGTAGAAACTAAAACGCATACATTTTCCTTGGTAATACGTTTATCCCTGTACCTCTCGACAATTTTTTTCATCTCGGCAGCGACGATCTTCGATTGTTTTGATTTGGAATCATAGTTTGCGATGATTTTTTCCGGGGGTGTTGACATTTTATAGTATAATGTAAATTAATTTCTTTAAATAATATAATGGAGACCGACGATAAAATCGCGTTTGTTGCGATCACTATAGGTCTCGCTCAGATGTTAATGCATTTTAAAAGAATTTATAATTCAGACGATTTATCTTTTTATAGTATTCAATACGTTGTTGCTGGTATATCCGCGAGTTTACTTTGGATGGTTTATCAGTATAGAAAAGGGGCTAATTTTTCCGTCATGTATTCAACAGCTGGTTTATTACTGGGTATGTATACTTTACAAAAGGTATTAAAGGATAAAAGGTCTAAAAAAGTAGAATAATATGTTTTCTACAAGAATAAAAATACAAACTAGACCGACGTTAGTGAATAAAAGACAAAAACGATATAGTAGAACAGTGGCGCGTGCACCTAAAAATAGTGAAACTGGCGGTGTTAATTGGAAATATACCGAGGCAGTTAATGGGCGTGCAGCTATGTACGGAACAATACTAGGGACTCTTAACTGGGGTCTTACTGGTTTGAATGTCATCGAACAAACTCATTTTTTGCCATTAGCTCTATTGGGGTGTGGTACTTCTTTGGTAGCTATAGGTACACTGACAGATGCAGTTCAAAAGCTACCAGAGGAGGAGTTTGATAAATTTGCGACTATTAATACGGGTCGTGTATCAATGGTTTTGTTTGCCGGTTTGGTCGCAGCTGCTATTGCTGACGTCTAGTAGAGGTACGTTTGTATTTTGCATGATGTATCCGACAAATTTTATCATTTTTATCTTTTCTTCTAAACTAAATGTTCCTGCCCCACGCATCACGTGGGCCAAGAGCATTAACATTAAGTATACTGATTCGTGTATTTCCATCATAATTTAAGCCCTTTTGATTCCTGCTACTGCCGCTGCTCCGGCCGCTTTAGCGGTTTGTCCTATCCCTGGATATTTTTTCATGGTAAAAAACCCACCCGCGAGGAACAAGAGAATGAACATGACGAGCGATGCAATTGCATAGTTCTTTTCGTCCTTTTTCACTGCGTCTTTACAATCTGGTTGTCTCATGATATCCAAAGCGATACCAGAACCGGTTATACCCATAATGGCATACACGAGTGTAAATATACCACCTTCATTCTTGGCGAATTTCGTCACTAAGAGAATGACTGGTATTGTTATGGCAACAGCCATGGTATGACTCAAGAACATTTTGAGGTTTTTGAACTTTTGACTATCCTGTATAGCTTCACACTTGTTATACGTTTGTATACCGAGCGCGGTAATAGCTATGTAGAAGATACCGAGTATAATTGTGAGACCAACTTGTGGGTACCCGATTTCCATTTCGATTTTACCATTTTTAAATTTTTGTATCGCGGCCGCCATTTTTGGATCGACTGCTGCGACGGATTGTTGCATTGGAATTGCTGACATACTTACAGTAGGTTCAGATTTTATTACGGGTTGAGCAAAGGCGGGTGCTGGTGCTGCATTGACCCTGGGTGGAACATCTGCTGGTACATGCATTGTTGCTACCGCCCCTTGTGCTTGGGCTGCGAGAGCTTGCCCCTGTGCCTTGGCGGATTCTACCGCCCCTTGTGCTTGGGCTGCCATAGCTTGCCCTTTTGCAGCCATCCCTTGGGCTTGGGCCGCGAGAGCTTGCCCTTTTGCAGCCACCCCCTGCATTTTAGATTGAGCGGCTGCGGCTCTTTTTTTCATTTTTGCCGCGGCTTTTTTTGCTGCCATAACTTTTTTCATGGTAGTTTGTCTTATTTTTTACAAATATTTTTTTTAATGACCTAACATATCAATTATAAGCTTTCGTAAATTATACACGGGTTTCCATCCCGTTTTTTCTTTTAATTTGTAAGGGTTTCCTATAATTATTTTATCATCATTTGGTCTGTAAAATTGTTTTGATATTTTTATTATAGTTTTATCATCGACTATACCTATTTCGTTTTCATTTTCACCTTCCCATTTAATTTTTTTACACATAACATCTAACGTTGTTTCTATGAAATCCCTAACTGAATTGTGTTTACCTGTTGCTATTACGTAATCATCTGCCTGTTCGTTTTGGAGTATTAACCACATTGCAGCTACGTAATCTTTTGCGTGACCCCAATCTTTGTATGCGTTTATATTTCCAAGTTCAATATAGTCGATTTCGCCTTTATAAATACTTTTTAACCCTTTTATTATTTTGGAAGTGACAAAACTATCTTTTCTTAATGGTGATTCGTGATTGAATAGTATACCCGATGAAACGTGTATTCCGTGTACTTGTCTATACATTTTTACAATATTATCTGCGGCTAATTTTGATATGCCGTATACGGTTTGTGGATCCTTTATAGAATTTTCGTTTTGGTAATTAATCATACCTGATTCTGGACACGCTTTATCAAATATTTCTGAAGAAGATGCTTGAAAAATTCTACATTTATTTACTAATTCAAGTTCTCTTACAGATTCTAATATTGTTAGAATACCTATAGAATTTACGTGAAACGTTTCAATGGGGTTTGGTATGGAAATACCAACGTTTACTTTTGCAGCTAAATTGTATATTTCTATTCTATCCGCGTCTGAATACTGTTTAATAACGTCTTTTAAACGTTCTTTATCTAAAACATCGCCATGGTAATTGCATACATTGTATCCGCGTCCTTGTAAAAATGAAAATAAATATTTACCGTCTTGACCATTTGGCCCTGTTATTATACCTGCATACTTCATCATTTAAAGAAAAGGGTAATATATTCTTTAAATGAAAGTTGATATTTCAAAAGGTGAACTTATAGATAAAATAACTATTCTTGAAATTAAAATGGATAGAATAAAAGACGAAATTAAGTTAAAAAATATCAAAAACGAACTTGATATATTATATGAACTCGAATTTGATACTCAACACAAGGGATCAATGAAAGATGTAAATGTAAAGATATGGGATTGTGAAGAACTTATACGGAAAATGAGTAAGGAAAACCCTCTATATCAAACTGATATTCAAATTAGACACGAATTTATTAAGTGTGCTACAAATATACACATATTTAACGACGAACGTGCGCGTATTAAAAAGCTTATAAATGTAGAAACTGGATCGGAAATTGTAGAAGAGAAAAGTTTTTTTTAATTTAGTGTACGAATCTCCATATATCATCGCTAAATACAGTTTTTACTATATCTGGTGTGTATTGTGGGTGTGCACCAACATTTAAATGAAAAAAGTTTGTTTTTTTATTACCAAGTTTCATCAATTCAATCATCCAATTATACGAACTGTTCATACAGTGTACTTCTTTTGCGTTTTCGATGATCCAAATATAACTAAATATATTTGAATTTTCGCAATGAAAGAATTCCTTATTTTTATCGATGACTTTTGAGTGTGGTTTGTATATAAATTTATCCGTATCAATGTTTATACACCTATCTCTTTCGCGATCGTCGTGTACGAAAATGTAATCTGACGTAGGTGGACTAAGTTGTATAGAACTGTCTTGAACAACTTTGAATTTTGTATACATGTATAATGGGTTTACTTTTGCTTGAAGATATACACCGTGTGCCCAATTCGTTACTTGTGTAAAGTTTTCCCATACATTGTTTTCCATACCATACGTTGCTAAAGGTAGTATTCTACTCCCCTTTGGTAATTTCGCGTGTATTTCGTGTGGGTTTGTGTTTTCGACAAGTATGAGAGAAACTTTGTCGCATATGTCTCTATACATAAACTTAACGGATTCTTCGTGACAGTTTTTACATATTAAATAAACGTGTTCTTTTTCGGCGAAGTGTCTAACCATGCCATTAAGCATGATTTGGTCCCCGAGACCTAAATGGTGTAATATTGTTACTGACATATACGTTTTATATGCTCGAAAGCTTTATCTATCATTTCGACCGATACAAACTGACTATTTCCAATGTATACACCACCGTCGTTTAATATGTTAGCATTTGGTGTTTTAATGGAATCTTTCCATTTATCCAAAAACGGGTGAATTAAAAGGTTTCCGGAAACGATAGGTCTGTATTCTATTTTAAGTTCATTTAGAATATCTGTTAGTTTTGATTTAAAAGTAGCATCTTTACACACGAATGGTAAAGAAAATGAACTATTATACGGATCATATCTAGGGACATGGAAAAATGTATCATATTTTAATAAATGTACCATAAAACGATCGTAATTTATTTTACGAATTTTAATACTTTCATCGAGTCTTTTTAACTGTTCGATACCAATAACGGCGTTAAGTTCCGTGTTTCTAAAGTTGTATCCATCGGTAAGAAATAAAAATTTAGGATCGATATTAGGGTATTTTGAAATTGTTTTTTCATAATTTTCGGGTAAAAGATGTCTCGCCATGCCATGACTTCTCTTAAGTTTCATAAGTTGGAAGAGTTCATCGTTATCTGTTGAAATCATACCACCTTCTATTGTTGTCATGTGGTGTCCGTAATAAAAACTAAACGTAGAACCAGTTCCGTACCCTCTTTTTTTGCCATATTCGTCGGTAATACCGTGTGATTCGCATATATCTTCTATAAAAATAGCGTCTGGGTATTTCTTTTTTATTTTTTCAATTGGTGCATTGAGACCAAGTAAATGTGTTATAAAAACAATTTTAATATCATCATCGGGTAAATTGTCTGTGTCGAAACTGTAATTATCGAGATTTATGTCGCAAAATACGGGTTCTAAACCAATTTGAAAAACTGGTGATACGTTTGTTACCCATGTACACGCAGGTACCATAACTTTAGAACCATTTGGTATATTGTATAATTCTTTTATCGATGCTAATAGAAGTAAATTTGCTGTACTTCCAGAAGTCACGAATAGAGAATGTTTACATCCGAGCCATTCACTCCATTTATTTTCGAATTCCTCTACTTTTTTTCCACACGTATACATATCTGATGATGATATGAATTCGATAAGTTTTAATTTGTCAGATTGTGTTATTGCACAATCCATCAATTTCCACATGTTATCTTTATATTATTACATTTAAATTAATTCTTTAATACGTATTTAATATCTTCGTCTACCATTTCGTTAATAAGATTATCTAAGGATGTTTTACCTGTATTCCAATCAAGTTTTTTCAAAGCTTTTGTGGGATCGCCTAGTAATAGATCAACTTCTGCGGGTCGGAAATAATCTGGGTGTACGCGAACTAAAATCTCACCCGTTTCTTCTTTAACACCAATTTCATATTTTCCTTCGCCTTTGAAAATTAAATTTATACCCGCACGTTTAAATGATTTTTGTGTAAATTCTCGTACGGTTGTTGTTATACCTGTTGCAATAACAAAATCCTCTGGTTTATCCTGTTGTAATATTTTCCACATACACTCTACGTAATCGCGTGCGTGTCCCCAATCTCGCTTTGCGTCTAGATTACCTAGATATAAACAACTTTGTTTACCCGCTTTAATATTAGCGACACCAAGTGTTATTTTTCGAGTCACAAAGTTTTCTCCTCGTCTCGGTGATTCGTGGTTAAACATTATACCATTACACGCAAACATATCATACGATTCTCTATAATTAACCGTTGACCAATATCCCATTAACTTAGCTATTCCGTATGGTGATCGTGGATAGAACGGTGTATTTTCTGTTTGTGGAGTTTCGTTTACTTTACCGTAGAGTTCCGATGTAGATGCCTGATAAAATTTACACGTTTTTGCTAGACCCGCTAAACGAATAGCTTCTAGAATTTTCAATACACCCATACCATCAACTTCGGACGTGTATATAGGCATTTTAAAAGATAAACCAACATCCGATTGTGCAGCTAAATTGTATACTTCCGTTGGTCTAATTTTATCTATAATATTAAAAATACACGATTCATCGGTTATATCGCCGTAGAGCATGTTGAGATTTGCGTGATTACTATATTTTGGATCTAATATGGTATTTATTCGGTTTTTATTATACGAACATCTTCTTTCTATACCGTACACTTTATATCCTTTTTCTAATAATAATTCCGCCAAATATGAACCATCTTGTCCGGTTATACCAGTAATTAGGGCAATCATATAATTTTATTGATATTGATTTCTTTAAATAAAGTTATATGAGTGGTTTTATTACATTAAATTATCGTATAAATTATCGCCTTTTGGGGTTCTATAATCTTTTGCATTTCCCCATCTATTATCTTGTTTTTCTATTGATTTTATGTGCCATAATCCTAATTTTGGATCGGTTCTTAGATATACGATTTTATCTGTTCCAGATACAACTTCGTGTAATCCTTTACTCCATCTTATTTTTTCAGTATTTTTGAAAATACGTCCTTGGTAATCTGGCCAGTTTATCCAATCGAGTTCATTTGTATGAAATTTGTATTTATTTAACCACTCTTGTGTAAAACCTGGTTGTATATTTATTCTAGGAACCATGATAAGTTCTCCATCGAGATCTTTTATGAGCCTTTTTAAATTTTGTATTAAAAACTCTTTAGGCATTTCATCCGGGTCAATCATGAATATATAATCACCCGAACATTGTGTTATGTGGAAATTTCTATGATCTGAAAAATTACCGTCAAATTCTCTCTCGCACGTAACGATTTGGTTTTCAAAATGGTGTAAAACATTTTTAACTGAATGCGATACGTGTGCGGTATCTACTAAAATATTAATTTCGTCTTTATCATCTTTGACTTTTAATAAAAAAGAAATAAGCGAAAATAGATCTTTTGATTCATTACACACGCATATTGCATAGGAAATAATCATTTATGTTTAAAAAAAGAATGTATTCTTTAATCCTTTAAAAAATTTATTAAATCGTGTCTTCTTTTCTTTTGTTCCCAACCTATCGATTTGAGTTTTTCTGATGTTATATAATACCGACTATCATTAAACGGTCTATCATCAACATACGTTATGTATTTATCATAATCATCCGACTCTTTTATGGTTTTAATCATAAGTTTTGTGACGTTCATGACTGATATTTCATCATCCGAAGCGATATTATAAATTTCACCTGGTACACCTTTTTTCCATACTATATCAACTGCGTTTACAACGTCTTCTACGTGCATGAAAGCGCGTTGTATTTCAGAACTTTCAGTACCGTGTATGGTACATTTTTTTCCTTCGCGTAAAAGTTTTTTGAATTTAGGTATAAGTTTTTCTGGGTATTGGTTTGGACCGTATACGTTATTACACCGTATTGTTTTGATATTCATTTTGTACGAATCTATATACGATTGAACTATCATTTCTGCAGCAGCTTTGGAAGCTGCGTATGGGTTTGTTGGTCTCAATACACCCGTATCTTCTGAAAATGGTTTGTCTGTAATAGATTCTCCATATACTTCGTCCGTACTAAAATGTATAAACTCTACATCTGGTTTAAGTTCCCTGAATTTATCTAATAGAACATGTGTACCAAAAGCATTATTTAGAGTAAATTTTTTAGGATCGGTAAATGAATTATCTACGTGACTCATGGCTGCAAAATGAAAAACGGTATCAAAATCGTATTGTTTGATTAAATATCCGACAAGGTCTTCGTCGCATATATCACCCTTTACAAATGTAGAAACACCTGGTTTTACGTTATGTATATTTGAACAGTAATCGAGTTTATCTAAGTTTATAAATTTAATTTCGGGGTACTTTTCCTTCATTAAATTTAAAAAATTGGAGGCTATAAATCCACAACCACCTGTAACCAGAGCTGTAGTCATTATTATTTATCTTTAGCAAAATTTTTAAGTAAATTACACACGCGGTCAACATCTTCTATGGTCATGCCATGATGTGCACCTAGTAAGAAACCATTACGCATGATTTTATCTGCATTTTCAAACCCCTGTTTAAATTCTCTAAATGCGGGGTGTCGAGTAATGTTTCCTGCAAAAGTAACACGGGTTTGAACATCATTTTCTTCGAGGTATTTTACAACACCAAGTCTATCTTCACATTGGAGAGGTATAGCAAGCCAATTTGGTTTTTTAGAATCATCTGGAAGTGTGTAATATGAACAATCTTTTAAGTTTTCCGTGTACCTTTCTATCATATTTCTCCTGATCTGTAAAAATCCTTCGAGTTTATCGAGTTGTACGAGGCCGAATGCAGCATTCATTTCACACGCTTTTAAATGATATCCAGCAACGCCATATAGAAATTTCCAATCGTATGGAATGCCGTCGACAGAATGATTGAATCTTTCTGATGGTTCTTCTATATTGTCGCCAATTCTCCCCCAATCTCGGAACATGAGTGCACGTTTATAATGTTCTTCGTTATTGAACATAACCATACCACCAACTCCACCTGCAGTAATAACATGACTCGCATAAAAACTTGTAGTGCTTATGTGCGTGCATTCATTTCGAGTAATTGTATCTGCAGAATCCTCTATGAGAGGTATTCCTGGGCAAACTGATCTAATACCTTCCCAATCTGGTACATTACCAATAAGATTTGGTATAATAATACATTTTGTTCGGTGTGTTACCGCGGATACTACCTGCCATGGAGCGGGTACATATGTTGTTAATTCAACATCACAAAATTTAGGTACTAAACCAAGTTGTAAAATAGGAGCAACTGTGGTTGCAAATCCACACGCGGGTGTAACGACCTCTGAACCTTTTGGAAGATCGAGTGCGGCGAGTGCGAGTAAAATAGCACTACTTCCTGAGTTTACAAAAAGACCCATTTTTTTACCGAAAAGATCAGACGTTCGCTTTTCAAATTCTTCGGAACGTTTACCAAACCCAGCTAACCAACCGTCTCTGAGACATTCTTCGACGGCCTTAATTTCTTCTTCGCCATATGACTCGAATTTATTAGGGGCATACCAGACTTTCTTATGCATTATAAATTAGAGTTATATATTCTTTAAATGAAATTATCTTATTAAATTGATATAAGATGGTTTATTATTATAAATAAAATCGTTAAAAATTTCTGATGACATTTTTTCTGGTTTATAAATTTTTATATTTTCTAAAGATGACATAATTTTGACATCATCTTCTGCCCAATGAGAAAACCCTAGGTTTTTATAATCTTTGTCTCTACCTCCACCTACCAATTTTACATTAGCTAGTTCATGATTTAAGTAATTTCTTATAAATTCAAAAGGTCTATATAACAGAAATGGTGTTATAGAATAACACAATGGTATCCAGCCTTCGTAAGAAAGACCTACGGCTAATCCTATCATTAATTGTTCGCAAGAACCTACATTTATAAACCTGTTTGGGAAATCTTTTCTTATGTCATCAAATAACCCAAAACCTAAATCACCTGTTAGTAAGAATATTTTTTCATTTTTATTCATTTCATTGATTAATAAGTTCACAAATTCCCGTCGTTTCATTTAATAATTTAATGATATTATCTTTATCCTCTTTTGATATTACATGATAGTGACCTTTTAAACCTTCTATTTTATCAAAATTTGGAACTTTTGTTTTAAAAATTTTTATACGTGGTAAAAACGATTTAAGTCGTGTTTTTAGATATTCTTGATCTATAGTGTCGTATGCACAATATCCATTCATATTAACATAAATGTTAATATTTTGTATGTTATTTCTATTTATAAAGCTTAATGCCTCCCAAACACTACCTTCATGTGATTCTCCATCAGATATTACGCAGTGAATTTGTTTATTCTTATTTCCCAATGCCATACCTGTTGCTAATAATATACCTGATCCCAATGAACCTGTACTTGCATAAACGTGTCTTTTTACATCCCTATATGGATGAATTCCAAAATCTTCATACATTTTCTGGGCATCGTGACCATATATTTTTTCTAAAATTGTATAAAGTGCTAATCCCGCGTGTCCATTTGATAATACTACATAATCTTCTAAATTTTTATTTTCAAAAATATATTCAAGAATAGGTAAAGTTGTTAAAGTACTACTTAGATGACCCAAATTATTATTTAATGTAAGTTCCAATAATCTTTCCATGTAAAAATATATCAATTTTTGTTTTTAAGTATTTAAAGTATTTACTCGTTATAAAAGTAAATGAAAGTCGGTGTTTTAGGATGTAATGGTTTTTTAGGGGGGTACTTTTTACAACAATATAAATGGATTCCTATTACACGCGAAGAAGTCGTATTATTAGATCAAAAATCGGTTGAAACATTTTTTGAAAAAAATAAATTTGATGCGATTGTACATTGTGCAGTAGTGGGTGGTAGTCGTTTAAAAGAAGATACAAGTGATGTTTTGCGAGATAATATACTCATGTTTGAAAATGTAGTCCGTGCTTTTAAGGGTAAGATTATTTACTTTTCGAGTGGTGCGGTATTCCGTGGTAATCCACCAAGTGATCCATACGGTCTTTCTAAATGGGTAATAGATAAACGTATCTCTCAAATACCTAACGCATACAGTTTGAGAATATGGGGGTGTTATGGTCCCGGTGAATTATCTACAAGATTTAGTGCTATCTGTAAAGATAAGGGACACGTCGTTATAGAAAAGGATAAATATTTTGATTTTATAGATATAAAAGACGTGTCTCGTATAGTTTTTGAATATGTTGCGGGATATAGAAAAGATAAAGAGTGTAATTTGGTATATCCGGAAAAGTTAAAGTTATCTGATTGGGCTAAGAAGTTTGGTGCGACATGTGAAATTTTGAATCAAACTGAGCTTGGTGAATCTTATATAAGTGAAAAAAATAGATATTCTTTAGTGTTTAATTTATTAAGTTAACGTAGGATAGTTTAAAGAGTTAATACATTAATATTATAATGTATGTTGTTGTTTCAGTTAACGATGAAAAATACAAACCTTTAGCTGACTGGACAGTTTTTAAAAATAAGAAAGTGTATTGTGAGCGTCATGGGTATGTATTAAAACACTACGAGGACGGTGCGGAATCGTTAGTTGGTAAACCAATGAGAGCCGGAAACCCTCCTATACCAGAAGATCATTTACCTATTGGGTGGGCTAAAGTGTATGCCATGAAAGATGCATTTGAAAAGTATCCAGATTGTGAGTGGATATTTAATACTGACTGTGATGTTATGATAACTAACATGACGATTAAATTGGAAGATATTGTAAATGAATGTACCAAAGATGCAAACGTTCACGTTATTATACCAGCGGATTGTAATGGTATTAATTGTGGTAATATGTTTATAAAGAATTCACCTATAGGTAAGGCTTTTCTTGATACTATAATAGCTGGGTTACCACTTTACCGCGAATGGTATTTATTTGAAAATCAACTCATTCAAGATTTATGTGTTGGTACACATTTAACAGAACAGGGTGTAAAAGCGGGTGGTACTTTATGGGGTAGAGTTATTAAATTATTACCCCAGCGTGTTTTCAATTCATACGATTATAAGAAAATACCACTTCTTAAGGACAGGCCTCAGTATAAAGATATATTAGGGCACGATGGACAGTGGAAAGAAGGTGATTTTATCATCCAATGGCCTTCTACAGATTTAGATTATAGAATAAAAGAAGCGGAGGAATTGTATAATAGTCAAAAAATAATATCATGATAAAGTAATGCTCGATAAAGAATTAGAACATATTGATGGACTTAGTACATTTAATACAGATAACATGGCTGAGCTCGAAGATATTCTACAATATTGTCAGATGGGCCGAGATTGTTCCAAAACCGTTATGGATGAATACACAGCTTGTGATAAGATCAGCAAAGAGGTTATAGTATGGTATTCTCATAATAAAAAGGTACTCAAACAGATGAAAGATTGGTCGGATATTTATAAAGATGAATTTTTGGAATACGAAAAAAAGGTAAAAGAAGTCCAGAATAGAGTAAAAAAATTAAAGAAGAATGTATCAAAATCTTAGTATAATTTAATTATTTCGGCAACAGCAGGGTGTCGTAAGATGTCATCATTTTCCATGGTGACATGTTCGATATAATTTAGGGTTAAGCCGTCTATTCTATTTATAAGATCTGACAGACCGCTATTATCACCGAGATCACTTTGATTTAGATCACCTGTTATTACCAATTTTGTATTTTTACCAAGTCTCGTTAATAGCATTTTCATTTGATTAGGTGTACTATTTTGCATTTCATCTGCAATTATGTATGCATTATCGAAGGTTCGTCCACGCATGAAACCTAGTGGTTCTATATGTACGTGATGTTCAAGTTGTCCCCGTGTTAAATAGTTTTCGAATACGTCCATCATCGGTCTTGTCCACGGTTCCATTTTTCTTTCCATTTCACCTGGAAGGTATCCCATATCTTCGTCTGCACCAACAATTGGACGTGTTAATACTAATCGATTGATTTCTCTATTCATTAAATTTTCAGTCGCGAGTTGGCATGCAAACATGGTTTTACCAGTACCAGCTGGTCCAGTTGCTACTATAATAGGTTTATGTGATTGTAATATTCGCATATAATTACACTGACCATGTGTTTTAGGGAAGTTCATGGATTAAATTAGCTCAAGGTTTTTTTTTATTGATATATAACATAGCATAATGATTAAAGCGCATATACTAACAAACCGAAATGTATTATTATCTCCACGTGTAAAATTGAGTAAAAGAAATAAGATAATTAGAAATACGTCTGATTCGGATTATTCTGACCAAACGTTTGATGATGTTAATACCATGTTGGTGAAATATTTTACGTTTAGATCTTTACAGTATACGATGGGACAGGTTTACCTCCTAGATACATCCCTGATGAAACTGGAATTTAATTGGTTATGTGATTTTGCTAATAATAATAAACCAAGTTCAGGCGATCCTTTTATAGAAGCTTTATATGATGAAGGAAAACCCGAGCTTGCAAATAGAATAATGGCAAATAGAGATGGTTTAATGAGGGAATGGCTGCATGAAATAACTGCTACTGGTGGTTTAGATTTAGGTATAGAAATGACTAAACATAATATGGAAGTGTCTAGAAAACAATTGAATAAATCATTTAATGCAACACTAGAACCAAGTAGGTCCTTGGATGAGGTATAAGGATTTAATGTTGATATATATTATGAAATTCCATTTCATAGGTATTAGAGGTTTTCGTAGTTATACCACGATAATAGATCCAGAGGGTACACCACGTATAATTTGTTTTAGTAAAAGAAACGTCGCTAATAATTGTATCGATTATATGAGTAAATATCGTTCGAATTATGGTGTATGGCCGGATATGAATATGGAAAAACCTGTTTCTCGTATAGATCCAGATAGATATGTTAAGAGAAGAACACCTGAAAACATAAGGGAATATGTTTTCACGGAACAAATGGTAAAGAGTCAACTCGATGAAATGACAACTCGAACCGGTGTTCATTTTTTTTATTGTCATAATTTTGAGTATAACGATGATTTATTACGAATAACTATAACTGGACAAAAAATAGATGGTGAGGTAGACGATAAGTATTATAAATCGAGATTAGATACAAGGTTAAAGAATGTGTAAGTATATAACATAAATGTCCTTTGTAAAAGAGTTTGATCCTACAAATAAAGAACACGTTTTATGGTTAAAAGATATAGATATTTCCATGAGTAAAGCATCTAATCCGGAAAAATATGGTGTTGTTGATTTCATGTCAAATGTAAATAACAACCCGTTTGGTATTAAAATGAAAAATCCGATGGAATGGGCGCAATCACATTTCCAACTGTGTATGAAGTATTCCCAAGCTGTCTTGAGAGGAGTAGCTTTTGTTCCTACTAAGGGGCCTGCTAATTAGATTAGAAGATGATCGTGTTCTTGGTCGCGTCAATTGTGTCATTTTGTGATATTCCTTTAGTGTAAAATTTTGTGGTTCTGCGTCTTCATCCATACGTATCAGTAGTATTCTTCCAAAAACAATCATATTTGTGAAAGGTCGAGGTAATCTATTTTGGTTTAATGTTAATTCAAATGGAGAATCTTCGGGTTCACATTTAACTATAACAACCTGTTCATCAGGCCATTGTCCTAGAAAACTTGCTTTACCTCTTAGTATTTTGTATATTTCATTTTTACTTGGTGATATATCGACACTTATTTCGTGTATATCGTTACGCCTTTCGTTTATTAAAACAACACGGGTCATCTAGTTTAGGTGAATAAAAAAAGTTGTCTTTTAATAAATGAACAAGTTCTTTACTTTATTTATAGCACTCATGATAGTATACATAATACTCGATCGTAACGAGTTGTATAGAGTATTTCTTGATAAACCATACGGAGATACTATAAATTCTAAACGTGTTGCCGATCCTTTTAAAAAATGTTCACCTGAATCGTTTGGTGAATGTAAAAAGACTAAAATGCCTCACCTAAGTAGATATTAAATTCTATAATTTAATTAATAAATAATGTTATCTAGAGAATATGCAAGGGAAAAATATGCTGATGTTATGGGTTTAGATCTCGACCATAACATCGTCAAAAACCTTGAAATACATACGTTTAATTGGGCGTATAGAAGAAGTAAGGAGCTCGGGGATATACCTGCTGAAAATAACCGTAATCATGTACAGAGATATAAGCATAAGTTTTTGAGTATTCTTTATAATTTAAAAAATTCGTCTAATCTTAAGGATCGTATTTTAGACGGTGAATTAAAAACTGGTACTGTTATTAATTTGTCTCCTCAAGGGTTATGGCCCGATGGTCCGTGTGCAAAAATGACTGAACAAATAGCTGCTGCAGAAATGAAAAAATTACACGCTGCTAACTATATGCACGATAAGGATTATAAAGGTTTATTTAGGTGTGCTAAATGTAGGGGGTATAAGACTACATTCTATCAGATGCAAACGCGTAGTGCGGATGAACCTATGACGGTTTTTGTTACGTGTCATACGTGTAATAGAAGATGGAAATCCTAATTGATATGAATTTTTATTGCGTGTAGCGTGTTTGTAAGATCGGTTTCTTGATCACCCACTGACAATATATAATTTAATCCCGTTTGAACTTTTACATTACCTTTATTTTCTGCGGGTGTTATGTAAAGAAAGTCGTAAGGTATTTTGTATTTATGTAATTGTATTTTCGTGATTCTGGCGGTTAATTCGTTAGTAGGCCTAGCTGTTATTATAACAATTTTGTACCCTAAATTTCTTGCATAATATAACAATTGAATCATTTCTACATTTGCAACGCCTGATGTAAAAATAAGTGTATCGTCGATATCAAACATAACTGCATCTTTTTCGCCTATAACCCGATTTTTTAGAACTTCACGCATATTAATATACTTTAAGAATAAAAACTTTAATAAAGAAAAATCAATGGAACGACAAATCGTTGATATTGAATACGATGATGGAACAAAGTGTATAGCTAGGATAATAAAAGTTTTGGGTACCGAACTTCAAATATATACACTAGAATATCAAGGGTACGAAACTTGGAAATTTAGCGACGAATTAGAGACTGTACCAAGGGAATCCATTTCGGGATTTTATGATACAACGTGTTTAGACGATACGGGTTTATTCGAACAATTAAAAAATGGTATGTATGCGACTGTAGATCCGTCTGATACTGAATACGAACCGGACTTTGGTGATTCTGATTCTGATTCCGATTCTGGATCAATTGTTAGTCTCGTTTCTGAATTTTAATGTATGTATTATATAAAAATGGATAATACATACGTATTTTTAGGAATACTTTTCTTAGCGATGATCGTATACACTTACGATGTAGATGCTAAATACATGATACAGCAGAAAGTAAGTAGCAAGGTTTCCTTGAAAACCGAAAATTATTGCAGCATGTGCGCTGGTAAGTAAAATCTCAGGGTATACTAGATATGG
>CEUB01105986.1_pt1 | contig 19040 bp, 19 predicted proteins | sample 356491 | NCBI WGS metagenome assembly CEUB01 (sample SAMEA2623370, study PRJEB7988) | marine metagenome | isolation source: saline water (ENVO:00002010), including | reverse complement strand
AAAATAAACAATTTTCTTAGCTAAAATTTCGTTGCTTCTGTACATTATCTGATAGATAACTGGAAATTTAACCGTATTTTACTTAGGTAAGAAAATGGCCAAAAATAAGACAGCGCTATTAATTGAAGGAGGTGGCCAGAGGGGTGTATTTTCTTTTGGAGTTATAGACGCTTTTATCGAAGCTCATTATGATCCATTTGATTTCTTTGTTGGTGTTTCTAATGGTGCCAGCGTCCTATTTTGGTACTTAATTAGAGATAGATTAAATAATTTGGAGAAAATGCTTTTTTCTGCAAATAAAAAATATTTTAACTATAGAAATGTCCTATCTGGGAGAGATATATTGGATTTTTATGGTTTGTTTCGGGATGCATACGAATACTTTCATCCTGATCTCAATCTATTGAAGATCAACTTAGCGGGGCGATCTTTTTTTTCAGTTGTCACAAATGCTGAAACTGGTAACGCTGAATATATTAATTATGAAGAGAAAAAAATAATTGATATTTTAGTAGCTACTGGGACATTGCCAGTGCTTGTACGCCGGCCCTCTATAATTTCAGGGAAAAGGTTTTTTGATGGAGGAATTTCTGATCCATTACCTGTTAAAAAAGCTTATGAAATGGGGGCTCGTGAAATAGTTATTATCCGAACATTTCCAGAAGGTGCCGTGCGAACTAATAAGTTGGAAAACTTAATTGCTGCAGTCTTCGTGAGAAAATATAAAATGTTAAGTAAGATGATAATAAATCACTCAAAGACATATAATGAAAGTTTGGAGTATATAAAAAATCCACCTTTAGATTTGAAAATACATCAGGTCCAGCCTGATCACAAGTTGATGACAAAAAGAAATACGCTTGATCACAAAATTTTGAAAAATGATTATGATTTAGGTAAAGCAAAGGGACGCGAGTTCCTAAAAACTTTAATTTAGTCTGGTTTGAATTATGGCGATCTCGGCAGGACTCGAACCTGCAACCCCTAGATTCGAAGTCTAGTGCTCTATCCAATTGAGCTACGAGACCACATTCCTTCGCTTCTATAGTATAATTTTTAGTTGTTTACAATAAGAACAGGTATTTGTTTTTTTGTCTCACTTAATAGGATTTTTAAATTGACCTAAACTTTTAGGAACCTAGAATTAAAGTAAAACATTTGGAGGAAAATATGGAAGGTATGATGATGAATATGCCTTTGAGGATAAGCAGTATTCTTGAATTTGCGAAGACATCTTATCCTGAAGTTGAAATTATTTCCAAGATGTCTAGTGGAGAGGTCCACCGTACCAATTATCGTGATATTTCAATTCGATCAAAAAAAATGGCAAATGCCCTTTTAGAATTAAAAGTATCTTTGGGAGATAGAGTAGCCACGATTGCTTGGAATAGCTACAGGCACTTTGAATTGTATTTTGCTATTTCCGGAATTGGAGCTGTGTGCCATACAATTAACCCAAGGCTCTCGAGTGAGCAGCTTGTTTACATCATCAATCATGCTGAGGATAAGGTCATTTTCTTAGATTTAAGTTTTATTAAATTAATAGAAGCCCACTTGGACCAGATTTCACCTCATATTAAATTTGTTTTAATGTGTGAACCATCGGAAGTGCCGGATTCAAATCTTCCAAATGTGATTTGTTACGAAGATTTAATTAATAGTGGCAGTGAAGATTTAGTGTGGCCGGTTTTTCCAGAGGATACCGCTTCGGGGCTTTGCTATACATCAGGGACTACAGGCAAACCAAAAGGGGTGTTGTATTCTAATCGTTCAACTGTTCTTCATGCTCTTCTTGCAAGTGTCACTTTACCTGATTCATTCGCCGTTGGGCGGAAAATTTTACCTATAGTTCCTCTATTTCATGCAAATGCATGGGGGATACCTTATAGTGCACCGCTAACTGGTTCCTCTTTAGTTTTTCCTGGTCAAAGTCTTGATGGGAAAAGTATTTACCAACTTCTTGATCAATTTGAGGTTTTTTCGGCTTGGGGGGTTCCTACTGTTTGGTTTGGTCTTTTAGACGAAATAAAACATAAAGGCGTAAAACCCAAAGGATTAGGAGAAATGATTGTCGGTGGTTCTGCAGCTCCAAGATCTTTGATCTCTGAGTTTGAAAAAATGGGTGTAACAGTTGTTCATGCTTGGGGCATGACAGAAACCAGCCCATTAGCGTCAACGGGTAGATTGACTATTCCTTATACAGCTCTTCCTGAGGATCAGAAAATTGATCTAAAAATGAAACAGGGCAGAAAGGTTTTTGGGGTTGATCTAAAGATTGTGGATGATGAGGGAAATGAGCTTCCTCAAGACGGTGAAAATGTGGGAAATTTATTCGTAAGGGGCAATACAATAGCAAAGGGCTATTTTAATAATGAGGATGCAAGTAAGGCTGCAATAGATAAAGATGGTTGGTTTGAGACTGGTGATGTTGCTTCAATTGACAAAGAAGGTTTTCTTACTTTAACGGATCGATCTAAAGATTTAATTAAATCAGGTGGAGAGTGGATTAGCTCAATTGATTTAGAGAATTGTATTATGAATCACCCTGAAGTTGAACACTGTGCAGTAATTGCTGTGCCACATGAAAAATGGTACGAGCGACCTTTATTAATTGTCGTTCCAAAGGCTGGCTGTATGCCTGAATCAAAAAACCTGCTAGAATATTTAGAAGGTTCTTTTGCAAAATGGCAATTGCCAGACGGTGTCGTGTATGAAGAAGAGTTGCCATTTACGGCTACTGGCAAAGTTTCAAAACTGTCATTGCGAAAGAAATATGAAGATTTTAATTTTAAGAAGGGTAAAAATTTCAAATGAAGCGATTATTTGATAGTCAATGCCTCCAGAGATTTTTTTATATTGTCGCTTAATTTCTCAGGCTGTTTGTTTCTAAAATTATAGTTTACATAAGTTGCCGTGCCTTTTGCGCAAATACGGCCAGTCTGTTCTATTCTCTCTCCAATTTGGAAAGATGTTTTTCCTATCTTTTCGATCCATGTTTTTATATAAACATCGTCCTTCAAAAATAGCTGGTCTGTATAGTCAACATTAATGTTTACTAGGGCTAGTTTCCATTTTTTAAAAGATAGATCTGGAGAAAAAATACTAAAAATTTTACGCCTACCAGCTTCAAACCAGATTGGTACAAATACGTTATTTATATGTCCAACTCCATCAGTTTCAGAAACTCTCGGTGTTATGATTGTATCTATCAAACTTTTTCTCCAGGAGGTGCAAAAAATGATTATGAAAGGATATCTCGATTACAATTGAAAGGATAGAATTTTATACTGCAAAGGCTTTATCTAGTCATCTATTTTGTTATTGCCTGCCAAAAGTGTATTTTTTTTGATAGTATTTATAAGGAAAACATCCATATTTTGTGCAATGAATACTCCTGAAACAATAACTATATAAGATAATATTATCCCGATGGTTACTTTTTCGTCAAGTAAAGTTATTCCAAAAATACTTGCCACAATTGGGGCTAAAAATCCATTTATAGAGGTAAAAACAGCGCTGGTTCTTTTTATAAGTGCAAACCTTATAGTGCTTCCCAAAAAAGTGGAGAATATGCCTACAGCAAATAAGCCTAGAAGCGAAACTGGTTCTGGATTTAAATTAGGCGAAGTCATTAAAAAGACGGGAATCATTATTATACTTGCTATCAATAGTGATGATCCAGTTAATGCTATGGGAGATACTTTTGGCATCATTTGAATAATTATTCCACCAGCTGCCAATAAAATACTTGCCATTATGCATAAAGCTGCTGCTGAAATATTCTCGGTCATTCTCCCAGATAAAATACTATCAGGACCTATCAGGAGAATTAAACCAGAGAAACCAATAAAAAATCCGATCCATTTTTTTTTAGTTATTCTCTCCTTAAGAACTATTCTTGCTAGTAGTAAAATAAAGAGAGGAATAGATGATAAGTATATGGCCACTTCACCAGTGGTTATTGTTTTTAGGGCAAAAGGAATAAGGATGAAGGGTAGTCCTAGGCAAAAAATTCCGTAAGCAGAAGAATATAGCCATAATTTTAATGTTTTTGGCAGACCGTGTCCTGATGCAAAAGCAAAAAATAATGAAAAAGTGCCTGCAATAATGATTCTGCCAGAGCCTGACGAGAGTGGGTCAAAATCACTTAAAGATAGAGAAATGAATAGAAAAGTTGAGCCAAAGCAGAGAGCAATTATCAATAAAAGTACTACATTAGTGGCTGAAAAAGTATTCATTTTATATTAAAAATCCAGAGCTTAGCTGTAAGTAACTAGGTTTGACTTATCCTTTATTAAATGTGGAGTTGAATTGAACTCACTTAAGTACAAAGAATTTGCTGTAGTTATTATTTTCGTTATTGAAGAATTCTTAATTTGGAGATGAAGATCTATCATTGACTTAGATGGAGCGTTAAGAATTTCAGTTACAATCAAGCTTATTGTGCCTCCTGAAGAGATTGCTAAGATGTTATCATCTTTGTTTTGGGTCATTTTATGAAAGGAGTCTAATACTCCTTTTTTAAAATCAACCCATGTGTTATTTTTTATATCCAGCCCTCCATCTTGCCAATTTTTCATGGCGGAACGAATGTTTCGAAAATAGCTCTTTCTGTCTTTAAAGATATCTTCTGGCAAGTTTCCGGAAAAGTTACTTATCATTAATGCTTCAGCATCATATTCGTTTAGGCCCTTCAGAATATTTGGTTCAGCATCTTGATTTATTTCCCTAAGTGTCTCAAGTTGTCTAGACATATTTCCCGTAAAGAATTTATCAAATATAACTCCCTCTTCTTTGAAAAATTTTCCTAGCAGTCCTGCTTGAAGGTGTCCCAGCTCGGATAGTTTGTCATAGTTTTTTTCACCAAAGGATGCTTGACCATGTCGTACAAGTGTTAATGAGCCCATTTTTTTACATTTTGCCTATTTTTTGAATACTCGATGTGCCTAAAAAAGCTAAAAGGCAACCCGCTAATGTAATTAATCCAAACGTGTACATTTGCCTAGAAAATTCGAATCCATAGTCTATTAGTAAGCCCGATATTCCTGGACCGAGTGCAGAACCGAAAACACCGATAGATGCAATTAGAGCTTTGATAGATCCGATATTTTTTGTGCCAAAGGTTTCAGGCCAGAAGGCATTGAAAATCGTTATATGGCCACCTTGTGCTAAGCCCATAAGAAGAAATGCAAAAGCTGCTTCACGTAAATTGGAGGCATAAGAAAAGGAAATTAAACTTAGCGCTAAAGGAATTTGGTACCAACACAACAACTTTCTACTACCGAATTTATCACTGGCCCACCCAAAAAGAAACATAGATCCAACCGAAGTAAATGTATAAACTGGAAACAAGGCTACTAGTTCGATGTGCGCCCAACCTTTCTTAAGGCTTAAGTGATATTGCTGAAAGAAAACTGCTGTGACAAACATTCCTGGGAATATCATAATAGGAGTGTAAAGCCAAAAATTTAAACTTCGCAATACCTCTCCGCGAGCCCAATGCCTGTTATCGATTCCTGAAGATTCATCAGTTTCTGATAAGCTTGATGGACTTCTTTCATTTTTAAGGAGAAGTAAAAAAATTGGTATTAAACTTACTGGGATTAGTGCTGCCAAAAACCAGAGTGATCTCCATGAAAGAACTGCCAAAAGAGCTACAAAAATCAGTGGTAGAAATGCTTCTCCAAAAGCAAATCCTAGTGTTGAGACTGCTAACGCTTTGCCCCTTTGTTTTGAAAACCACCGACTGATGGAAACAACACATAAATGCGAAAGCATTCCTTGACCTGAAAAACGTAACGCAAAAACAGCAAATGGTAGTAAAATTGAAACTGACAATGCTCCCATAAAACATGATGCTGAACTTAACAAAATCAACATGGCGACTACTAAGGTTTTTGCTTTATATTTATCTGCAAATGTACCAGCATAAATCATGCATATAGCTGATGCTGCGGTTCCGATTGTGTAGTATAGACCCCACTCTCCGTTTGTAAGGTTAAAGCTATAGATGATTTGGCCTGCAAAAATAGAAATAAAAAATGTTTGGCCAAAAGATGAGCTGAGTGACATTAGCGAGCCCGCAAGTAGCCAGTTCTTATTTTTATTAATAAATTCAAGAAAATTCATAGTTCAAGTGTCTTGCAAAATTTAAGTAGGATATTTTTTGAGAAATTATTAAATAGCAGAGGCGGCAGGGCTTTTTTTAACGTAAGATATTAGCCCATGATAGTACTTTATAGTATATTCTTCCAATTAATTCACGCGTGGCTATGGAAATTTTATTTAACCCTGAACTGTCTGGAAAGAAATCCATTATTGTCAAGCTCCTTTCGCTGACCTTGAAATCCACTGGATAGGGGAAAACTGTAAAACCCTCCTGTTCAAAAAGGTGTTTTGCTCTAGGCATATGAAAAGCCGATGTAACCAAGATAATATTGTTATCATAATTTTTGAGAACTTTTGAAACAGCTTTAGCTTCATCTCTTGTATTTTCGACCTCTTCAGTTAGGAGAATCTTAGACTGAGTTATTCCAAAACTTATTGCTTTTTCCTTAAGATAGCTGCCTTCAGCCATTTTTGATTTTGACCATGGCAGTTTACCTTCTGTGAAAATTAATTGATTTGCCTTGCCTTTTTGAAATAGATCAATACCCCCAAAAAATCGATCAGGATCTCCCCATTCATTGCCACTAAAAGTTCCTGATTTTACATAAGTTATCATTCCACTAAGAACTACAATAGCTTCGACTTTAGGAATTTCTGAAATTTCACTCCTCTGGATATTATTTTCTATCAAATAAAAGATTCTGTCAGATACTAGAGGTGTGCTAAAAAAATATAAGCATGCTATTGCGAAAATAATTGGCCGTTTTGACCCTACTATTAATCCATATGCTGTGATCAAAATGATCAAAAATATTGGTGATAAAAATATAGGGAGAAATTTGTGCAAATAAATCATGTTGCCTAATACACCAAACCGCCTTAAAATTTCACTTTTTTACATGCTATTGTTTTACTAATATTGGTAACGATTTTACTAAAAAATTCAAATATAAAAAAGCAACCTATTTTTTTTTAAGAATTTCATAATGAGTTATGGTTAATATTGTAGAGTAAAGGCTATAAAATCTTGGAGAGCAAATGAATTCACAGCAAAGGAAGGAGTTAATTAGGACAGTTGCGGAAAAATTTGTTCAGCGAGATCATTTTGATTCTATTGAGTGGAAAATACAAAGAGAAGGGAAGGATTTTTCAGCCGGATTTGTAAGCCGAAATGAAGATTTTCAAAGAGAAAGTAATCTTATATATAGAATATATTCTATGACAAAACCTATAGTGTCTGTCGCAGCTATAAAGGCTATTGAGATGGGACTTCTAAGGCTTTACGACCCTGTGGCGATGTACTTTGATTGTTTTAAAAGTCAAATGGTTCTTACTGCTAGTGGAGTAGTGGAACATGCTAAAACGCTGATTAATATTGAACAGTTGTTAACACATAAATCTGGTTTGAGTTATGGATTCAACACTGGTTGTGCAGTGGGAAATCTTTATGCGAGGGCAGGAATAATTCACAAGTCACATCTTGACTTAGATTCTTTTGTCTCGGAAATAAGCAGATTTCCTCTAGCTTTTCATCCGGGAGAAGGTTGGAGATATTCACTATCCACAGATGTATTGGCAGGAGTTCTAGAGAAGGTTTTTGGAAAAGGAATTGACGAGATACTGAAAGAAATTATTTTTGATCCTATCGATATGAAAGAAACTAGTTTTTTTGTAACTGGGAAAGAAAAATCTCGAATAGCAAAGATATATGGTAAAGAAAATATTGATGACCCAGCTATATTCTCTTCTAAGTTCAATAAATTGGATGTAGCAAATATAGAAGATATTTATCCTTCGGATCAAACTTTAGTTAAAGCCAGGGGAGGACATGGGTTGTTTTCTACAATCGGAGATTATAACAAGTTTGCTACTATGTTATGTACAGGTTTAGATAAATATGGTCACCCGTTTATTTCAGATAGAATGATGAATTTTGCATTGTTGAACCGTGTCGATAGCAAATATCGACCATTGGTAATAGATAGTTACGAAATTCCTTTTGACGGTTATGGCTACAATTTGCTGGGTAGAGTAATGGTAGATCAATCAAAGGCACGTTTTTTAACTGGAAGGAATGAATTTGGTTGGTCTGGTGCTGCATCAACATATTTTTGGGTAGATAGAGATGAGAATTTAACTGGAGTTATTATGGCCCAATATTTGGGCTCCACGATACCGTTTGCAGAAGAAATAAAATCAACGGTCTACCAGGCACTTTAGGCTTAATGAATCAATACATATCAAAATTGAATTTTGAAACTATGGGACTTGGTCTAATAGACATTACTAATGAAATAAAACAGGCTGTGAAATTATCTAATATTGAAACTGGGATAGTTAACTTGAGTATTATGCACACTAGTGCCTCTTTAATCATTCAGGAAAATGCGTCAAATGATGTCCAAAGAGACTTATTAGCATTTTTAGATAACTTAGTTCCAATGGGTGACAAAAAAATCTATGAACATAGGTTTGAAGGCAGAGACGATATGCCTGCCCATATAAAGACTATGCTAACTAATACAAACCTGACCCTGAGTATAATTAAGTCCAAGTTACAGTTGGGAGTATGGCAAGGAATATTTCTTTTTGAACACCGGGAGCAACATCATGAACGTCAGGTAACAGTTCATTGTATTGGAAAAGATAATAAAAGGGACTAACATATTAAACAATACAGTCTTGGAGCATAAATGTTTGGTAGTTATATATTTTTGATTTTTAGTGCGAGCCTCCTTATTGCCGTTACTTTTGGTGTAGCGGGAGTCCTTCCATTAGCTATTTCAGGAATGGAAACAGATTTGGAGATTAATTATTTGTCTATAAGTCTAGCCTTTGCTGTTGGCCAGGCGGTTACTGGGATCGCCAACCCACTTGGCGGTGCGATGGCAGATAAGTTTGGTTATCACCGTGCTATGCTTATTGGGATAATTCTTTCTATGATCGGCTTAGCATTAATTCCTTTTTCAACTTCGCCAATTATGCTTGTGTTTGCCATTGGAGTTCTATCTTCATTTGGCTATGGATTTACTGGCATTCAAGTTGCTATGGCGGCAATAAATAAGAGAATTCCTCCTGAAAAATCTGGTTTTGCTTTTGGTCTCGTTAATGCTGGCGGCTCTTTCGGTCAATTTCTTATGGCCCCAATTGCAGGCTTTATTATCATTTCCTTCGGATGGACTACTCTGATTTATTTTCTTATAGTTGTATTTATTTTGGCAATCCCTTTTTGCTGGGCCTTAAAGGCTGATCCTTCCATGTCGGGAAATAAAAGTGAAAGCAGTTTTACTCTGCTTGAAACGTTAAACTTAGCTTCTCGAACCACTAGTTTTAATTTATTGATTCTTGGGTTTTTTACCTGTGGATTCCATGTGGCCTTTATAAGAACTCATATGCCTGGAGTTATAGAACTTTGTGGACTGCCAACAACCGTTGCTGGGTGGTCTTTGGCTTTTATAGGTTTTTTTAATATTATAGGAAGTTTGTTCGCTGGATGGTATATAACACGGTGGAGAATGAAGAATTTTCTCTCGGCTATTTATTTTTCTCGTGCAGTGATTGTATGTTTGTTTCTCGTAAGTAGTCAAAACACCTTATCTGTATTAGTTTTCTCTGCTGCGCTTGGTTTTACTTACCTGTCTACTATTCCGCCTACAGCTGCTTTAGTTGGGAAAATGTTCGGTCCCAGATTTATGGCGACACTTTTTGGGATCGCCTTATTATCGCATCAAATTGGGGCATTTTTAGGTGCTTACCTCGGCGGATATTTCTTCGTCGAGACAGGATCTTATCAGTTAGTATGGTTTATAAATATTGCTTTGGCGTTATTTTCTTCTCTAGTTCACCTTCCAATTAAGGAAAGACGAGTAGAGTTTCAGGCCGTTTAATTTTTTTTATTTTGTGCATATAAAGTAAAAAGAACAAAAATGCCTATTAAACTTGAAGTTGATAAAAGTAAAAATAAAGGCCACGTATTTTCTGCTATAGAAATCATTATCCCAGTAACTGAGGAAAATACCGCCCCAAAGAAATACATCGATGCACCATGAAGACCTGAAGCACTGCCTCTTAAGTTCTGATTGATTGAGATGGCTCCTGCAATAGATATTGGCCAAATAAAGCCATTCCCAATTCCTATAAAAAAGAATGGAGCAAATAGAGCAGGCGGAAAATTTGGGAAAAGCTTATGTAGCAATAGAGATAATAGTATACTAAATAACAAACTAGTATAGCCAGATAAAAGCCATGAAAACTCGGATAAATATTTTGAAAATTTCACGCTAATAATATTTCCTAAAATAAAGCCGATGACAATTATGCCTATCATTACTCCTATCCAACTTGAATCAAGGTAAAAGATTTTCTGGATAATATAAGGTGTGGCTACCAGAAGCGAAAAAAAAGAAGCAGTTGCAAAGTTTCCTGATAAAACATAACCCCAGAAAAGTTTTACTCTAATCAACAATCTATATTGGGAAATTTGATCCCAAAAATTATTGATTTTTCTTGAATTTGTTTCTGGGAGAAAAGCCAGGTTCACGAACAGTAATATGACGCCCATCAAAAGCAAAAGGTAAAAGGAAGATTTCCAGCCATAATTGCTGTCCATTAATTCGCCTAAAATGGGTCCTGCAATTGTAATTCCAGCCATTATAACGGCCAAATTAGCCATTGTTTGAAGCACTTTCTTTTGCTCCTGGGTATCTGCGACAATTGCTCTACCTATAACCAGTCCTGCGATTGATATAGCCTGCAAAGTTCTGCAGATCAGAAAGGAATAAGCCTCGGAAGATATGATGCAGCCAATTGTTGTTAAAATAAAAAAAACTAAACAAATCAATAAAATTGGCCTTCTACCAAACCGATCTGAGAGTGGGCCAATTATAATCTGTAGAAATGCACCTCCAGCCATGAAAGCTGAAATTGCGAATTGCATCGTCGAATAATTGCTGCCGAAATAGTCAGCAGTTGTGGTTATGCTTGGTAGGAAAATATGTTGTGGTAGGAATGAAATGCAAAAAAGCAAATACAGGTTAATCCTAAATAGCGTCTCGACCATATTTTTCAACAAATCACAATATTAATATTAATTCTCTAATTACCTAACGTAAAAATAATAAGAAGTCAGCTTCTATCAAAATCCAAGAATACAAAATCAGTTTTTGGTTTGGCCTGGCAAGCCAGGGTGTATCCTCTTTCTTGCTCCCACCTTTCCAAGGAATAATTTTTCTCTAGCATTACTTCACCTTCCAATACTAGACAGCGACAGGTGCAGCACATTCCTCCTTTGCATGAGAAAGGAAGTTCAATATTTTGCCTTAAAGCTGCATCAATTATATTTTCCTCTTTATTTTCTAGATTTATCCTTTTTTCAACTCCGTCAATTTTTATTTTTATGATTGTTTCAATCTTTGTGAATTTTTCCTTTTTCTTCTCTTCCGGTTTTTCTATCTCATCGGAAAAAAATAGTTCGGACATGATTGGTTTGCTTTCTCCAATGTGTTTTTTAAAAATTTGTTTCATCTGGAAAACCATATTTTGGGGGCCACAGAGAAAAACTCCATCAACTTTTTCAGGGGAAATTTGGTTTCCAGAAATTAAATTTTCAATTTTTTCTTTGGTTATGCGGCCTTGATTAAAGATTATATCTTGTGCCTCTATGCTGAAAAAGTAATTCAGTGAAAGGTTCTCCATATGAGAGTTTTTTAAAGAGTTTAACCTTTGGCTATACATGGTTGATGCGATAGTTTTATTGCCGTAATAAAGTGATATTCTGGAATTTTTCTTTGTTCTTAGGACATAGGAAATTATTGAAATTATTGGTGTAATGCCTGAGCCACAGGCAACAAATACTAAATTTTGGTTATCTTTATAATCTGTAAAAAATCTACCATCAGGTGTAAAAACCCTTAATTCATCACCTTCCTTTAGGTTATTAAAAATATAAGTGGAAAACTTCCCTTTCGGTATCCGCTTTATGCCTATTGATATATTTTCACTTATAGGATCTGAAGAGATTGAATATGTTCTTCTTTCATATGTATCAGATATCTTTTTTTCCAAGGTCAGATATTGTCCGGGAATAAATTTATATTCCTTTTTAAGATTGTCTGGAACTTTGAAGGTTATCTCAATGGCGTCTGTGGTAAGATATCTTAATTTTTGTACTTTTAAGTTATTTGAATTATTCCCAGCCATTTTTATATGCACTTAAATAATTCAAATGGTTCTAGACAAGAGTTACAAGAGTATTGAGCTTTACAGGCTGTAGATCCAAAATGAGATACCTTCTTAGTATTTGAGGAATTGCATTTTGGACAAGCAACTGATTGAGTAGAAAAGAATGAACTTTCTTCAATATCGGTGACGGGTGGTGGTGGAGCTATTCCATAAGCTTTTAGTTTTTTCTTGCCTTCCTTTGTTATCCAATCAGAGGTCCATGGAGGAGATAAAACTCTTTCAACAACTGGAATAAAGCCATTTTCCCGAAGTTTTTCCTCGACAGCCAATTCTATGGCATTTATTGCTGGACAGCCTGAATAGGTTGGGGTCAATTTAATTATCACCTGATTTTCAATAATATTCAGTTTTCTAATTATGCCTAAGTCATAAATCGTTATGCAAGGAACTTCAGGATCCGGAATTGAAGATACCAGATCCCATACCTCTGAATATAGATTTGGAGGTGCTTCAGGGCCCAAATCTCCTTTTAAACTTACCACGTTTGCCCCGGATAGGTTCTCTGAAGATATTGCATGGTTGAGATTAGATGGCCCATAGTTTCGGTATGAATGCCATTTCTGCCGCCAATTTGAAAATGCAGGATAGAGGGGTAGGAGAGAGTAGCCTCTTTAAAAATATCTTTAATCTCTTTTTCCCACGCTTCTTTTATCTTTAAACGATCCGGCAAATAATTCTTTTTAGCACAATTAAGTGAAGCCTCGGACATATAAAAAAGCTCTTCAGTATAAGGGTGAAGTTCATTTATCGCTTCAGTCATTTTACTGTGACTTTCTTCTGTGCCGTCGCCTAATCGGATTACCCATTCACCGGAATGGCGAATATGGTAAATCATTTCCTTTTGTGATTTCTCGGAAATACCCGCTAATATTTTGTTTTTTGAGGAGTTGCATTCATTCCAAAATAATTTCATAAAAACACAGAAATAGAGTTGTTTTAGCATAGTGTGTCCAAAATTTTCATTTGGCTTTTCTACTAAGAGACAGTTTTTATATTCCTTCTCAATTCTTCCAAAGGCTAGTTCATCTTCAGATCTTTTCCCACCTTCGAGATTTGACGCTAGAGAATATAGATTTGTAGCTGCGCCCAAAAGATCTAGACCCAGATTTGGTAAGGATAGGTCTTCTTCAAGGGTTGGAGCATGACCACACCATTCTGATAATCTATGACCGAGAATTAGATGGTCATCTGCCAATTCAATGGTAGAGAAAAATAAATTTTCTGACATCACATGTGGCCTACATCATCAGGAATATCATAAAAAGATGGATGCCGATAAATTTTATTCTCTGAATTTTCTAATGTTTCAGAGATATTATTTAGATCACTAGCAGTGATTTTAGCTGAAGGAACAATCCAAATTGAAATCCCTTCATTTCTTCTTGTATATGTGTCCCGAGCTGCATTTAAAGCCATAACTTCATCTCCAGCGTGGACTGAACCAACGTGCTTATGTGATAAACCGCTTTTCGATCTAATAAAAACTTCCCAAAGTGTTGATTTGGTTTCCATTTTAATTTTTCCCAACTGTAGGCTGCTTTTTCTTAGCAAAAGCTGCAACAGCGTCTCTAACCCATTTACCTTCTTCCCATGCCTTTTTTCTTGCGCGTAGCCTATCTTTCGCCATTGGGCCATTGCCTTTTACTACTCGCCAAAATTCATCCCAGTCAATTGGGCCATGGGAGTAACCTCCTTCACCATTATTTAGATCGGTATCCCAGGTCAAATTTTTGTCAGGTATTATTAAATTTAGGTGTTTAGCCTGGGGGACAGTGGCATCTAGAAATTTTTGGCGAAGTTCGTCGTTCGTGAATCTCTTAATTTTCCATTTCATAGATTGATCTGTATTATTGCTTTCTGTGTCGGGTGGGCCAAACATCATAAGAGAGGGCCACCACCAGCGATTTAATGCATCCTGAGCCATTTCCTTTTGCTCTTTGCACCCTTTTGACAAAGTCATCATTATTTCAAAGCCTTGTCTTTGGTGAAAGCTTTCCTCTTTACAAATTTTGACCATGGCTCTTGCATATGGTCCATAAGAGCACCTGCATAAGGGTATTTGATTCATTATAGCTGCCCCGTCTACCAGCCATCCAATAGCACCAATATCCGCCCAAGAAAGTGTTGGGTAATTAAATATGGATGAATATTTTGCCTTTCCCACAAGCAATTGTTCCGTCATCTCTTCTCGGCTAATACCCAATGTTTCAGCTGCTGCATAAAGATATAGGCCATGGCCACCTTCGTCTTGAACTTTGGCTAGCAGTATTGTTTTTCTTTTGAGAGTAGGTGCTCGTGTTATCCAATTGCCTTCCGGAAGCATGCCGACAATTTCCGAGTGAGCATGTTGGCTTATCTGCCTGATTAAAGTCTTTCTATATGCATTAGGCATTGGATCATTGGGTTCAATTTTTTCCTCTGAATCAATTCTCTTTTGAAATGCCTGAAAGAACTCTGGAGTTTCAACTGCTTCATCTAAACTATCTGTAAGTCCTTGAGTATACATCTTTCTTTTCCCTCTAAGTATTATACATTACCAAATAAACTGAAACCCAAATAAATTGTAACATATTCTGCTTAAATGTAAACAAATAAAACTACATAAATCTGGAAAACAGTTTTCTCTTTTCTTTCTCCAGTAAAGGTTCATTCCACCATTCTTCGGAAAGCAACATAACCTTCTGATATATGGATTTTACTAGGAGTCTACAATCCTCTAGGGGCCAATCAGGAGGAATAAAAATCATGGGATTATTGGGTAATTTAAGAATTATTCGCCTCCATTCATGGATTAACAGAATTCGAATAATTAAGGCATCTTGAGGTTTTTCGAGTTTTTCAGCGATGTTGGTATAATTAAGTTTCCGGTATTTTTCTATTAATTCTAGAAGATTTTCTTTTATTTGATTAGGAAATAATATGTTACATACCCAGTTAGGCACATTTATTTCAGAACCTTTTATTATGAAGACGTTTTGTTCTTCAATGTAGGTTTCGGAGCAAAATATTTTAGGAATAAAGAAAACATTCTTATTAACGGAGATTGAACCGGTTCTCTTTAGAAATTTTTGAAAAAGCTTAATATCGGACCCATAGACTGGCTCTTTTATGCCCAAGTAAAATTGCTTATCACTTTTTTCTTGATATCTCGCGTAGATCCTTGATGTAGGTTCAACAAAGGACTTTAGTCCTTGCTCGCTCAGTTTGTAAAATGAGTTTCTGCCAACTTTGTTTCTTATTAGCCAATTCTCTTTCGTCAATCTTGACATCGCTGTCCTGAGGGCGCCCGGTTCTATTTTTAAAAGAGATGTAATGGCTTGAAGTTCTGTCATAGCAATGGTTCCACCTCTTAGAGTAGCACAATCGCCAAATATCGTTATAACTAGCGACCAAACTCTTAGCTTATTCACTGAATGAAAGTCATCAATAAATTTTTTAGTTATATCCAAAGGAAATTCCCAATTTTAGCTAGTATAAGAATTCATAGTAAGTAGCTCATATTTTGCTACAGTATCTTTATTTTGATTTTCAAGCTTAACTGACCAGCCTACCTCGCCGTATGTCTCAGTGCGCCGCTTTTTCTTCCTTACACTTAGTTGGACCTTTATTTTGTCACCAGGGGAAACTGGTTTCTCGAAAGAGAGATTTTTTAAACCTGTATTTGCTAAAACTGGACCTGGATCCGGATCAACAAAAAGACCAGCGGCAAAACTTACTAGTAAGTAACCGTGAGCTACTCTTCCAGGGAAAAAGGGATTGAGCTTTGCAGCATTTTCGTCCATATGAGCATAAAATTTGTCTCCGGTGAATTCTGCAAAATGTTCAACATCCTCTAAAGTTATTTCTCTTGATTCAGAAATTATAGTGTCTCCTATCATGAGAGTGTTAAAGTTCTTCTTAAAGGGGTGTATTCCGGGATCTAACGTATTGCTTCCTTCAATCCAGGTATTGGTAATTTTACTTAAGGAATTCGGACTACTTTGAATAGCGGTCCTCTGCATGTAATTGGTTACTCCTCTTATCCCGCCTAATTCTTCGCTATTCCCAGCTCTACCTGGTCCGCCGTGTTTCATATGAGGGAGTGGAGAACCGTGACCTGTGCTTTCATCCATAGATTCTCTATTATTTATATATATTCTTCCATTATAGGGTGCCAATTTTAGCGAAAGATTCTTAATTGTATTTAGGTCATTGGAAAAAATGGAAGATACCAGGGAACCTCCTCCTTTAACTACAAGGTTGGCAACCTCTTCATTGCTTTTATATCCCATGATTGTGGCCGAAGGTCCAAATACCTCTAATTCATGAACATTTTCCGCATTGTTAGGATTAGAGCAATATAAAAGCATTGGCTCCATGTAAGCGGTACCAGCATGCTGACTATCTTTTTCTAAATTAGACTTTCCAGTTATTATATCACATTCTTCTAAAATTTCGGAGATTTTCGATATCACATCATTTTTCTGATCTAATGAAACTATCGGACCCATGTCAGTATTAGACTTTCGAGGATCATCGACTTTTTGAGATTCTAAATTTTCTTTAAGGGCCTCCATAGTTGCTTTAAGTTTATTTTCTGGAACAAAGATTTTCCTTATTGCTGTGCACTTTTGCCCAGCCTTAGAAGTGATTTCATTTACAACCTCTTTCAAAAATACATCCCACTCCAAATCACCTATCTCAACATCTTCCCCCATGATACACGCATTTAAACTATCCTGCTCAGAAATAAACTTTACCGAATTTTTAATTAAGTTAGGGTTGGAACGGATCCTAAATCCTGTCTCTGAAGATCCAGTAAAGCTTACAATATCTTGACCAATAAGTTTATCCAGAAGGTCATTTGTTCGACCTGGAATAAATTGTAGCGCTCCCTCTGGCAATAGGTTGCTTTCGGAAATTATCTTCATGCACTCTTGTGCTAAGAACGATGTGCTGGCTGAAGGTTTAACTATTGTTGGCACTCCGGCTAGAATACTGGAACTTAATTTTTCTAACATTCCCCAGATTGGAAAATTAAAGGCATTAATATGCACGGCTACACCCTGTAATGGAGAGAAGATGTGTTGACCCAAAAAAGTACCTTTCCGGGAAATAATCTCTACATCTCCATCGAGGTGTATAAAACTTTCGTCCATTTCTTTTCTGGCCTTTGATGCCATTACCAAAAGAGTTCCTATCCCTCCATCTATATCAAGATAGCTATCCTTTAACGTAGCTCCTGTGTGGTAAGATAATGAATAAAGCTTTTCTTTAGCATCATTTAATAACAAGCCGATGCTTTTAAGGATTTTGGCTCTGTCATGGAAATTTAATTTCTGTAGATTCTTAATTCCTACATTCCTTGAAAATTTAAGAATGTCTTCAGAAGGAATATTATGTTCAGTTACATTAGATAATTTGGATCCATCAATTGGTGACTTAAACTGCTGTCCGGGGATATGGTATTTTTGCCATGAGCCTAATAAAAAACTGGTTACTGAAATTTCTGACATGCTTTACTATTCTAATATTATTGGTTTAATTAATGGAACAATTTTATATAACAAAAATTATTTGATTTGCAAAATTTTGTAATGTAATTGTAAGGACGGGAGATAAAGTTTGGATAATTTAGTTTTAGTAGATAAAAGTGAGAATTGGGCAAAAGTTACTCTTAATAGGCCTGAAAGACTTAATTCTTTTACTGATGAACTCCATGTTCAATTGATGACTTCTCTCAAGTCTCTAAGAGAAGAAGCTAACATTAGAGCTGTACTATTGACCGGTGCTGGTAGAGGTTTTTGTGCAGGTCAAGATTTATCAAAACGCGATCCGTCTTCTATGGTCGAAAAGCCAAATCTTAGTAAGACTTTAAAGGAACAATTCAATCCCTTGGTTTCCTTTATTAAAGAAATAGAAATTCCAGTAGTTTGTGCTGTTAATGGTGTTGCTGCAGGAGCGGGGGTAAGCTTAGCCTTATCATGCGATATAGTATTGGCAAGTGATGATGCCAAATTTATTCAGTCTTTTGCAAATGTTGGGCTAATACCGGATGCCGGAGGAACTTGGAGCCTTTCAAAATTAATAGGTAATGCTAGAGCAAAGGGACTGGCTTTGACAGGAGAACCGATAGGGGCAGAGAAGGCAGAGGAATGGGGAATGATATGGAAAGTTTATCCGCAAGCTGAACTTATGAATGAAGCAAAGAAATTGACCCAAAAATTAGCTTCTGGACCAACTTTCGGTTTTAGTAAAATTAAACAGGCCTTAAATGTTGCTGAAACAAATTCGTTTGCTGAACAACTCAATCTTGAGGCAAAATTTCAAGAAGAGTGTGGTCTTTCTGATGATTATGCCGAAGGCGTGAGCGCTTTCTTGGAAAAAAGGCAAGCTAACTTTAAAGGAAAGTAACAGAAAATGTTACCACTGGAAATAGCACAAAAATGTGCAGAAATTATGTGGGAAAATGATCAGGCTTCAAAGGGTTTAGGAATGAAGTTGGAGAAGGTTTTTCCGGGAAAAGCAGAAGTTAGCCTTGTTATCGAAGATAAGCATTTAAATGGGCATGGAATTTGTCATGGCGGGTTTATTTTTACATTAGCGGATAGTGCATTTGCCTTTGCTTGTAATACTTACAACCAATCAACTGTAGCCCAAAATAACACGATAACTTTTTTATTGCCAGCTCATAAAGGTCAAAGACTTATGGC
>CEUB01020365.1_pt1 | contig 19233 bp, 12 predicted proteins | sample 356491 | NCBI WGS metagenome assembly CEUB01 (sample SAMEA2623370, study PRJEB7988) | marine metagenome | isolation source: saline water (ENVO:00002010), including | reverse complement strand
GAACTCTCAGATATGCATGCATTTATCATTCGAGGGAACGACCAATCCGTTCTTTTCTTAACAGACCATGATTCATGGGATCAAACACTTACTGCACACGATGCATCTTCAATTCGAGCATGGCTGAAGGATCTTGACATCACTCATGCATTACTCGATGGAACATTTTGGTCAGGAGATGAACTTCAAGGCCGAGATATGTCGGTTGTTCCCCATCCAACCATACAGGACTCACTGTCAAGGTTAGGGGAGAGGCAAAGCGGAGATCCTGAGATTTATTTCACCCATTTTAACCACACCAATCCTGTTTATCAGGAGGACGGCAGCGAGTATCAAAAGATTATACAACTCGGTTGGAGAGTGAGTACAGAGGGTCAGAAAATCACTCTGTAACTTCACTTATTTCATACTCAAGAGAGATGAGTTCAATGGCCCAATCGACTTGTTCCCCCTCATCTTGTTTGTTACAGCCTGGGCGAGAACCAGCATTTGTGCTGACTTCAATATCAAATGAATACTCTCCAAACCCAGTTGAACCGGCATCTAAGAGATTCTCAATATCCGCAATCGAGAGTGTTAACGTTTCGTTAAGAATATCTGGTATGAAGAGCCCATATGTCCAAAGTGGAGATTCTGTGCCAGAATTCGAAGAAATGTTCTGACCAATGCCGCCCGATACGGACACCAAATCATCTTCATTAGAAACGCCAGCACACGTTATAGGATTGCCATTCGGCTCGTCATCAACATGTGATGAGACGACTCTGAATCCTACTATATTCAAACCGTTGAGATTTCCATCATCTGAACTTGCTTCGATGGTAATCATCGCCCCATCATTGATGTATTCACCCCCAGAACCGATTTCGTGATAAGTAATGTTCCCGTTTATCGCATATACTCCAATTTCACCCTTATCGGCGTTAGAAGGGCTATCCTCAGGCGCATAGATTGCGTAACTGGCTTCAGCAACTCCAGTTACGAAGAGAAGAGCAATACCATACCCAATCATCTGGCTCTTTCTTGCCTCAGGTATCTTGAATCGACCTAATGGGTTTGAATCGGATGTTTCTCTAAACGCACACATGAGGAAGTGAGCGAGGAAGGCAGCACCCATTCCTGGAACCGAAGGGAATATTCCATCTGCGCCCGCAATGGTTTTCCAACCCATTATTGCGGGCAACATCGACCAAAGTATGACGGCTGAGAATGCTGAGACCATCATTACGATTGAATGAGTGGAGTCGGGTTTGAAACCAGCCCATCGAATAATGAGTAATGGGACAAAAACGCTTCCAAGTCCGTATACTGCTAGTACAACTAACTTGAATACAGAATCTCCGCCTGGAATGTAGAGGCCTCCAATTGAAATCGCAGTGGCAAAGGCAGCCATGACCAACGTGACTTTCTTCGTTGTTTTGTGATCTTCACGCCATTCGGGCTTTACATCATCAGTAATTGCTGCGGTACATGCTAAGACTTGGCTATCAGCAGTTGACATTGTAGCAGCAAAGATCGAGGCTAGAATCATACCAACACCCAGAGCAGGCATTGTGTCCATAGCTAACATTGGGAGCCCAAGTTCAGGATCAAAATCCGCAGAATCGAATAAAACACGACTTGCCAATCCGATAAAAGTAATCATAATTATGAACGGAGTTTGCCAAACGAAGAACCAAACCATGGCTTGCTTTCGATCACTGTCAGAATCAAGCGTCATAATTCGAGAAACAACTTGCGGTTGTCCCGCAACAGCCAACCCTCCGAGGAAGAAGGCAAAGGCCCACATCGAGATGCCAAACATGAGGCCAGGAGGCATGATATTGACGAGTGCAGGGTCTTGCGATTTTAATTCAGAATTGAGTCCACCAAAGCCACCGACTTCTCCCAACGCAATCCAACAAAGAATGAGAGAACCAACAATCATGACACATGATTGAACAGCATCGGTCCAAATCGAAGCACGAATGCCACCTGCGTAACAATAAGCGACGACGAGAACAAAACCAATCAATATGCCAATGAGCTCATCCCATCCCAGCATCACAAGTAGCGCTTTCCCACCGGATGTGAGTTGGGCAGCCGCATAGATGCTTAGGAATAATACTGAAAGTATTGCAGCAAGTTTTGCTTCTGGCGCACCGGCCTTTTCAGCAACAAGAGATGAAAGAGATCGAACATTTCGTTCTCGCCCTTCTTGTTGAATGAATTTGTATAGCCACGCCCACGCAACTAATTGCCCTGCCATTGATGCAACAGCCATCCAGAGTACATTGTATCCCATCATGTAGGTAAATCCAACAGCACCAATGAACATGTAGCCTGAATTCCAAGTACTGACAGCAGATAGTGCTGCTAAAGCAGGATGCATCCCTCTCCCCGCAACCAAGTAGTCGTCAGTAGTGTCCTTTTTCACACGCATACTGGCTAGACCGACTCCTGCAAATAGTCCCAAGAAAAACAAAAACGAAATGAGAATTCCAATTTCACCGCTCATATGAATCACTTCCATCGATTTACTGCTTCACGCTCAATCTCGGATAAGTTGGCTAGTAGGACCATACAATTCAATCTCCCGCTACTTTTGGTACCAAGATTCTCAATTGTTGTGGTTTGGAGGCGTTGCTCATCGGTTCCTAAATCACTACAGAGCACGACTTCAAGTGAGTTGATTTCACCAACTATTTCGGTTTGTTCTGGAGTGAGCTCCATTTCCTTGTACTTAGCGACCATCTTTGCGATACTTTCAGCAGCATCAGAAGATTGCATTGGCAACTGGTCACCCGTACCTGCTCCACTCGGATCAAGGTCGAAGAGAACGAGTGTGTGCAATTTCTGTGAATAATTTTGCACCATCACCTCGAGGGGCGATGTCGCGATCCAGTTTCCATAAGGATAGGTGAGGGTTGTTGAGCGACCAAATTTGTAATTTGAAACACCAGTTGCTCCTGGGACGAGTGTTGTAATCGAAATTCCGTGAACGACACGAACGGGAATGCCAGCACTTTCTGCTCGAAGTTGAAGATCGATATGCGTGGTTGCCTGCATAGGATCTCCAACGACGAGAACCGCAACATATTGGGTTCTTGCCATTTCAAGCAAGTCTTCTGGCTGTTCAATCGTTGGACGCATCACACGCTGAATCGAACCTATTTCAGATTCCAATTCAAGTAAAGCCTCTTCTGACCAGAGTGCTGTATAGGCTTCATAGAGACGCACGTCTGCCTTGCGAGCCAGTTCAACAGCCTCAAGAGTCATCGATGAAACCTTACCGGGACCGATTCCTATCAGCGCCAAACCTGATTTTTTGTCATCTGCCATCCTCAAACCTCATACTTGCGACAGGTTAGCGAAGAACATGCGTCATTTGAGGGTGCCGAGTGCTAAAACGGCATTTTGGGTCGAACGATGCAAGGAAAACAGTTGGTATGAAATCGGTTCTGGTGTCCTCTCTCTTGGCGAGGAACGCGGCATACCTCTCAACGATTCAGCTCCGCAGGACGGAGATGTTGTTTGGGACGGATTCATCATCACCGAAGAGATCGGTACCTCGAAAAAAACACAGCATTGGACGGAACATCTCCTCCCAAGTCTCCTCGATTCCAACACAAACAAATTCCCACAATCCTATGAAATACAAGGCGATGTTCTTCTAATCAAGATTCCAGAAGAGCTTGAAAATATCGAGAGTGAACTCGCTCAAGCGATGCTCAAACAATATCCGAATGTACGTATTATCTGCCATGATGAAGGCGTTGATGGTGAATTTAGAATTCGTAATTTACGAGTTCTTGAATCAAGAGATGGTTCAACGACAACACAAACACGAATCAAAGAGCATGGATTTTTTATTCACGTAGATCCCTCTAAAACATATTTTTCTGGACGCTTGAGTGAGCAACGAAAGATGACATACAAAGCGATTTTGAAGTTCAGAGAAAGATTTCAACGCCCATTAACTGTGTTTGATCCATATGCTGGAGTTGGGCCTTCAATGGCGTATTTGTATACGGACTCAGATTTGACTGAATGCGTGTATGTTAACGATATGAATCCAGAAACTCGAGATTTGTTGGAAACGAATATGAATGCATTTGACAAAAAACGGGATGCAAATGGAACGTATGTTGTTGGAACAATGGATGCAAGATCATTGGTATCGTCACTACCAGAAACCCGGGGCATGGCAGATGTTCTCTTGGTAAATTTACCACATGATGGGATCAAACATTTGCCAGAACTTCTTCCACTTCTATCAAATGGACAAGTATTGCTATGTGGTTGGTCAATTATCGAAAAGAGTGAAACAGAAGCGTTCATGAATGCGCTCAAAGCGATACTTCATGCGGGTAATCGTAAGATTGAATCAGATAAATTAGACATAGTGAAGGGATTTTCAGCGACAAAATCAATGGTGCGCTATGAATGCATATTATCCAGCAACACCAATCGCTGAATTGATGAACAGGCAATGATTGGAGTGTTCATGCGCAACGTCGTCCAATGCCAATGTGGTGCAAGTATTGACATCGCTGGAATCACTCCTCGTAAGGATGGAATTAAGGTCTGGTGCCGCGTTTGTGGCACGGTAACAACGCATCATCGCGAAGAGTAGGCGCCCACTCCGGGAATTGAACCCGGGTCGCAGGAATGACAATCCTGCATGATAACCTCTACACCAAGCGGGCGGTATCAGTCTGCCGTAACGGAACCGCTATTTAAGCCGCGAGGTATGGCGTAGTCAGGGACGACCATGGCCGGCAAGAAAACATCTGCAGAACAAGCACGGGAAGAGGCTGAAGAGGCAACACTCGGTTCGATGCTCGATGGGGCATTCGGAGCAATGGATGGAATCGAAGGTCCATCGGAACCAGAACCAGAACCAATTGCAGAAGAAACATCGGAAGACCCTGTAGAAGCTCCCGGCCCAACAGGCCCTCCGAGCGGCCCACCAAGTGGCCCTCCCTCTGCCCCTCCAACAGAAGCCCCAGGTCCTTCAGGCCCTCCAGGCGGCCCACCTCCGAGCGGTCCACCGAGTGACCCACCTTCTGAGGCTGAGGAATCACCCGCTCCTGCCGAAGAAGCCGTAGAGGAAGAGCCTGAGTCAAGCGAAGAAAAAGCAGACGAAGCACCAGAACCAGATCCTGAGGTCGTGGAAGAACAACCCGCAGAAGAAGAACCATCTGAAGATTCCGAGGAAGCCCCTGAAGAAATTCCTGAGCCTATTACCACAGAATCTGAAAAGCCAGAGCAAATAGATCAGCCACCAGAAGATGTAGAATCATCATCTGAGCCAGCTCCTGAACCAGCAACCCAAGAAGAGATTGCACGGTTAACAGCAGAAATTGAACGACTACGTGGTAGTTTAGTTGGAGCAGCTGAAGTCATCGAAGAACTGGAAGAAACACCAATGCCGCCAATTGTTTTCGATAATATTGTTGTTGCACCCCATCTCGTTGCAGATTTTGCTCGTATGGGTAGACAATTGAGCCAAGCAAATCTGGTCAAGGGATCTATGGGGTCAATGTCCATGCTTCATCCCGATGAACCCGGATTGATGATCAGTACTAGACATTCAACTTCACTTGCACGTCTCGATGAACGAGGTATCGTAGGAGGGCGTTTGGGTGGAGCAGCACCTCGAGGTTCGATTGCAGATTGGAAAGTCCACGAAGTCCTACTTGCATCTGTATCCGTCGTTACCGGCGGCCCTGCTGCAGCCATCCACATGCATGGCCCTTACACAACAGCTGCGAGTTGCGAAAAAGATCTCATCATCGTCCAACCTATCGATGTGATTGGTAAAGAGCACATAGGAAAGGTAGTCATTGTCGACCCTGATGGTATGGATACAGATTTCCTCCGTCAAGTTGCTGAAGCATTACAACAAGGCGGTTTACGATGTGTTGTTGTTCGAGGACATGGAGCATATGCAGTAGGTGCAAATCTAGATCAAGCAATGGCAAATGCTGCAATGCTTGAACATTCAATGCAGATTCTCCTCTTAGCTCGACAAGCAAATTTGAAGTTTTGATTATTGTTTGAAATCTCTACAAACCCGAACGAAATTTTCAAACATTTCCTTTCCAAATTCAGAGTCGTTAACCTCTGGATGGAATTGCAATCCAAACCGATCACCATCACGGTTTTCCATCCCCTGTACTTTGCATGAAGGGCTACTTGCAGTAATGAAGAAATTATCTGGAACTTCGTGAACTTCATCATTATGAGATTCCCATACTGTTTGCACTGCATCCGTTCCAGCAAAGATTTTTCCACCTCCTTCCAAAAGTTCGATTTCCATTGCTCCAAATTCAGGTTGAGGGGATTCTCTCGCATCTCCCCCATAGAACCGAGCCATGAATTGATGCCCTGCACAGATTCCTAGTATAGGGATCTCGAGTTTCAGATACTCCGCACAGTTTCCTAATTCTCCAGTAAGGCCAATGCGAGCGGCACCACCTGATAGAATCAAGCCATCTAATTCTCTCAACTCTTCAACGGGCGTATCATTTGGAATGATTTTCGTATCGACTTTTAGATAGCGAAGCATTCTCCACTCACGATGCGTCCATTGGCCACCATTGTCGACAACGTCAATGACAAGTGCGTCCGCTTTGCTCATGTTTCGATTCGTGCCGAGAACATCCATGAACTTGCCGAGTCATCGCGACTTCATATACTGTTGAATTTTGGTAATGGCGAGGAACTACAATGTTGGATAAGACATACACAGTACACGTAGCAAGAGAAGGCGGTCATGAGCAAGAAGTCATGACCCGCCAAGGTATCATCGATATGGTATCAACAAATGAGAACACATGGGTCTTCGTTGACTCTCAAATGGTCAGTGTTGAAGAACTTGAGACCATCGAGCTCAACAATTCAACCGAAATCAGAATCAACCCTGGAATGGTTGGTGGAAGCGAGACATTCAAAGTATTCATTGCAAACCAATCAGGAGACCAAGAGGTTATGATGAGCAAGCAAGAGATTGTTGGCGAATTGTCACAAAACCAGGGGAACTGGTTGTTTGTTGACGGTCAAATGGTCGATGCAAGCACACTTGAAAACACATCCATCACTCAAGACAATGTTTTGAGAATGGTTCCATCAATTGTTGGTGGATCCGATGAAGCAACCTTCGCCGTTCAAATCACAGATTCTACCGGGCACTCTGTTGCGCAGATGTCCCAAACCGAATTGGCTTGTGAAACCGAAAGCGGAAGCAACTGGTTGTTTGTTGACGGTCAAATGGTCGATGCGACGGCAGTCCGAGAAATGGATTTGAGCCAAGCAGCTGAAATTCGCCTTACGAAGCCACTTGTTGGTGGAATTGATTCCGTCTGAAAAGTCTGGTAACAACGGACAGATTCAAAACCAATGGGTAGGTCGGATGATTCATGTCAGAACTTGTAGATTACAAGTGCGCCCTATGTGGAACACACGAAAGCTTTGATCGCGAGCGCAATGGAATCCATTGCAGCCACTGTGGTTCAAAGATCTTCATGAAGCTCCGCCGTAGCAGTGGCGACAGAAAGAAGAAGACACTCAAGGCCGAATGAGTTCAAGCAAAGGGTCAAAGACCCTTGCCGATGTTTGATATTCATGGCGAGTTGGTTGGAGGCACATTCGCCTCGTACATTTTCTGAACTTGCTCTAGAAGCAAGCCAAATTGAAACGATACAGCACGTTGCGTTGCAAGCCAACCCACCACATCTTCTCATATCAGGCCCTTCAGGAACTGGTAAGACCACCACCTGGCGACTCATTGTCCGTCAAGTTCTCGGCCCTTCCTGGAGATCAACAGTCCACGTCCTCCAAGCCAAGGATCTTGCTCGAACCGCAGGGGCCATGGCCACATTCGAAAACTTCCTACGTCCCGGTGGTAAGAATTCAAGCGATACTCTTGCCAGTCGGACGTCTCTCGATGCGTTTGATTCGACCTTTTCGAAAATAGAAGAAGGGGATACGGCCCCCGCAGGCCATGAGTCTGTGCGAGGAAGTACCCAAGAAGCACACATTTCCAGAATCATTGTAATCGAAGATGCTGATTATCTTGGGCATAAGCGCCAACCTCTTCTTCGCCGAATGATGGAATCAACCAGTCAAACATCCCGTTTCATCTTCACCGCTCAAACTCCTTCGAGGCTTATCGATGCGCTACGAAGCAGAACACAACACATACGTCTCTCGGCAATACCTCGCAAAACAATTGAAAAACGTCTTGAAGAAATATGCAAGCGTGCTGGAGTGGGATCCACCCGAGGCATACTAGGAGACATAGCTCACGTAAGCGATGGCAATCTAAGGAAGGCCATTTTCACCACCGAGATGCTATCATTAAGAGGTCTACTTAACGACCGAAGCAATCTACAGAAACTCCTCAAGGCAACATCAACCAGCGATGTCCAAATCATGTTGGAAGAGGCTCTCCGCGGCCGTGTTGTTGACTGGAGATGGGCCAAAGAAGGCGTCAAGAGTGTACGACAACTGAAAGGGGCAATGGGAATCTATGATAAAATCATCTCCTCTCAAAGTCTTGAGGCTGAAGATGTCGTTGAGCAAGCTCATCAAGTGTTGACAAGTGGACGATTAAATCTTGAAGAATCAACCCTCACTGCTGCCCTGCAAGCGATTGCTGGTTGCGATATGAGGCTTCGAAGATCCGCTCAAGGACGCATTCAAATTGAACACATGTTGTTTGATATCGCCAACATCAATTCATCGTAATCTCCTTCATGGAGGGCGGTTTGGCATCGATGGGCGTGTAGCACAGCTGGATAATGCATCGGCCTCCTAAGCCGAAGATCGCGGGTTCGAATCCTGCCGCGCCCGCCAAACCTTACGATTCCCATCCAATGAAGCGAAGCACACTTATGTGGTGTTTCTCTCACAACAACTGAGCGAGATGGAACCAGAGGACGAATCCATCATTGCTCGAACGAGACGTACTTTCAAATCCCTTCCTGACCCATATGGTCACGGCTTCTCCCGCAGCGAAGATCCGTTGGCACGAACAAGAGAGGCTTGGGAAAAGAGCGAACAACTGAGGATGAAAAGCGGAAAAATAGCAACGAATCCCTTCTTTCTTTTTTTCAGAAACATCGTTGGATTTAGCATTGCAGGCATGGCGCTTCTGTTTGTAATCAACCCTTCATTTCTGCCTTCTAACCCGCTTTTAGTGCTTTCAATTTGGCTTATTCCACTTCTTGCGGCATTCGGACCCCCTATTGCGGGAAGTGAAGCCACTTGGTCTGCGGCCGAAGCAAAAATCTCTCTTCGTGAACAAGGAGGAATTGGTGATGGGAGAAGACATACTCTACGCGCCCAACCAGGGATGGATCGTATTCTAGAAGGGCTACGAGACGGACGCCGCCAAAATAACATCAGTGCTTTTCTAGCAACAACATCGCTTACATTGCTCTGCTTATCGACGTTGATTACACCAAGGACCGTGGCTTGGAATCTCCTTCTTCTCATCTCTATGACATCGGGTATAGGATTGAGCATTCACTCAATACTAACAACATTCTACGTTCGTCTACAAGCCGACTCGATGCCGTTACTGATTCATTACGCTCCAACACATCATCCCACTCAACTCGGTTCTCCATTAGGAGAAATGCTCTTCGCTCATCTTGACCCAGATTCTCAAATTGAGTGGAGTTCATGGGAAGAAAGATTCACTTCCAGTATTTTACCAGGGACTGATCCGATTCAGGCGAGAGAACGCCTACTTTTCCTTCTCCATCTTCATGCAACAGATGTTGTTTCATCAGAACGCGTCATCGAATCTCTTCGAGATTTCATGCCGCCAGAGGCGATAGACCGTACTTTACTCCAAGAAGACTCTTTCTTTAATTGGAGATCCATCCAACGTTCTCTGGAACATGCAAGGGCTTGGCAACCAGGAGCCTTCCGTTTATTCGAGCGATTACAAAACGATCTTCTTACTGGCTCCCCAGAAATTCTCCTTTCTCCTTGGAGAATGGACATCTCTCTGGATACAATGTGTTATGATGGCTCAGGAAGTCTGTTTATTGCACTCAATAACCAAACATTTGACTCCACACATGCTCGTGTAGAAGTGCAAGTTCCTGGAGGCAAGCCCGAATCAATCAATCACAGATTCGAACTTATGCCCTGCCCTCCACCAACAAAGTCGGTTGAATTAACACATTCTTCTGATGATGATGTACTTGATTGGCTGCCACGCTACCTTGAACGAACAGTTGTACTTTGGATAAACGTGGCATGGGACAGACAATTTAAGGGAGATGCGCAAGTACAAGTAACGCTTAGAGACGATGCAGAAACAGTCCTCGGTTCTCGGATAGTGCGCACATTTGTTACGCCAAGAGAAAGCCATCAACGAGGGGATAGAATACGAGAACTCCTTCGTGCTCGGAGGTTTTCTGACCTTCCCATTCCAGAGGCTCGAGGCGAATCAATTTCTGGTTGACCAAGCGCTTTCCTTATGGCAGGGCTTCACTTCCCCTCAAATATTGGGGGTCTAATATGGAAGCATGGGACATCGTAGTACTTGGTGACGGGCCTGCTGCTCTAACTGCAGCAGCAGAAGCTGCAAAAGGTGGCGCCAACGTCTTGATGATGAGCTCAACAGGATTAGGCGATGGTGGCAATACTGCTATGGATGGTATTGCATGCCACATCCAGGAAGAAAGTAATCGCGGTCATCGCGAAGACACGATTCGAGCAGGAAATTTCCTCTCAGACCAAGACATTGTAGCGCAGTATACAACAGATGCACTCCGAACAGTCGACCTTCTAGAACGCCGAGGCGTAAATTTTCGCAGAGATGCAAAAGGAATCGTGAAAGGACATCATGGTTCAGGCCATAGCAAACCACGCCTGTGCAATGCAGGAGACGCAACAATCCGAGAATGCCAACAAGTTCTGGAAGAACAATGCATGAAACACGGCGTCACAAGAAGAGGCGATCAAATCCCTCTCGAACTTGTTCATACAAACTATTCAATCAACGGTATTACAACACTCGATATGATCAATGGCCGAGTTCTAACCGTACAATGTAAAGCACTGATTATTGCAGATGGTGGATTTGAAGGCGCATATACAACAGGTTCGACATCTCTTGGAATGGATATGGCCTATAGGGCTGGAGCTCCATTGAGAAACATGGAATTTGTTGCCCATGCCCCGCTAGGTGTTGTTGGTACAAACATGATTATCCCTCAATCTATCCTCTCTGATGGGGCTGCTCTTTACACTCCTTCTGGAGCCGCCATTGATGTATCTCCTTCCACAATAACTTCTGAAATTTGCTCAAAGATGAACGAAGCAGGCACAACAGTATTGGACGCACGTGATCTTGGTGAACACGTTAGTTGGTGGACAACCACATTCGATCAAATCAAGCAACGCCTCGGCGTTGACATGCATCGTCAAACCATCGAAGTTGCGCCTCGACCAAACCACACCCTGGGAGGCCTTTCAACTGACGAGAATGGCAGGGTTGTTTTGCAAACATGGGCACGATGGTTCACAGGTCTTTACGCTGCAGGAGACGCGGCATCGAGCGGGCTTCATGGTTCTGATGTCTTAGCAGGCAATCGTTTATTGGAAGCAATATGCACTGGTGTTTCTGCTGGTTCTCACGCCTCAGAATGGATTACAAAACGGAAATTTACCGGTGCTCCAGTACTTGAAGAATCGCTCAACATCACAGAAGCAGAACTGAACATGCTCGGCGCAGAATCCGACGGGCCCGTTCAACGGCTCAAACCCGTTGTTCAGCGTCTATGTGAAGTCCTGACAGCAACCCAATCTCCAGCCGTTGAAGCAACTGCGTTGTCAAATGCGTCAGAATCCCTCAACCAACTTTCGATCAAAGGCGAACAACTTCATTGCGATGAAACATCATTGATTGCGAATCAGAATCTTCTCGAAATATTAAGAGCTCAGGCTGCAATCCGTCTAGGTCTTGCTAGCATAAGAAGTTCCGAATTAAGAACGGAATCACGCGGCCTCCACCAACGCTCAGATTTCCCAGATCAAGACAACGAGCAAATCTATCACAATCTTGTTTACAATGATGGCTCAACCGGGACACTTGCTTTAAGAAAAGGGCCATCAGGAAATTGGATTCTCAATCCTACTTCTGCGGTTTGATTATCTGTAATGGATGATTGGTCGTTCCATGGCCGAGAAATCATTGTTCGAACACATATTATCTGGCGATATTCCTTCACACAAGGTTGGTTCTGGAGAAGGATGGTATGCCTTTCTTGATATTTTCCCAAGAAGAGAGGGCCACACGCTTGTGATTCCAACGACTGCAGTATCACGTATTGCTGATCTGTCAACGCTCGAACGTTCACAGTTGATGGAGGGGGTTGCGGAAGTACAACGTCTTTTGGCAATGAAATTCGCAACAACAGATTTCACAATCGTCATTCATGATGGTCCGCTTGCAGGCCAAGAAGTACCTCACGTACATGCTCACGTCCTTCCACGAACAAAAAATGACTCTGGGAGGACATTGGCTGCGATGTGGCCTCCTCAAAGTCAAGATATCGACCATGAGAAACTAAGTGTCTTGGCTTCAGAACTGCGGATGGAGGGGAACTGAATGGCAAAAGGAGTTGCAGACTGGGATGGAGCAGTAGACCATCGAGGAGAGGCTCTGCCCGTTCTTTCCAAGTCCTCTGCGAATATGAAGATGGAGAAATTACTGAACACGCCCATGCCATCATATGACAAAGAAACCCCGGGGTCTTATTTTTGGACAAAGCTCGCGTTTTTCTTTTGTCGTAGAACAGCGGCAAACCAGTTCCGAACAATTGAGTGCACGGGTACTGAAAAGATTCCATCAGATAGGGGGTCGCTCTGCACATCATGGCACACAAATGGGCTCATAGATCCACTCGGGATCATGTTAGCACATCCAAAGGAATTCGTAATGGGGGGGCGCCATGACCTCGTAACGCGGCCAGTTCTTTCTTTCTGGACTCGAAGGTTAGCAGTGCAACCGGTGGTTCGGAAAGCAGAATTGCTCCGAGGGGGCTGTTCGGAAGAAGAGGCAACGAATCTTAATGGCCGCTCGTTACTTACTCTTGCCACAGGCATTTCCAGCGGTTTTGCATGTGTGCTTTTCCCTGAAGGAACAAGCCATGATCTTTCCCACATGCTCAGATTTAGGACAGGGCCAATGAGAACCGTTCTGGCAGCAGCAGCAATCGCAAAGGCGAGTGGAGACAAATGCCCAGTTCTCCAACCCGTTGGATTACATTTCAGAGTGCGTCATCATTACCGAACAGACATGTGGGTGGAATTTGGTGACCCCCATTATCTTCCTGAAGATCAGATTCCCGAAGACCTCATCGAAGCAGTAAAACAACGACAATGGGTTGAACCCCCCCAAGAACTCGTTCGCTCTCTCAGAGACAACCTTCGTCCACACCTCCATCCCCTGACGCCGAACGTATCTTCTTGGGATGAACACGGGGGCACACACCTGATTGCTCAAGTGCAATCACGCGTTGAAAACAAACCACTTCGAACCTGGAGAGAAGAAGTCATTGCAGCCCGAGAAGTTCGCGACAGATATCAAACAGAACTCGAACATATCGAATCTAAACCTGTAAAAATTGAGCATCCAGTTCTCGATCAAGGAATAGAACTGCACAAAAAACTCGGTGAACGAAATCTAGATGGACGGGATTTGAATAAGGATGCAACTGGATTGAGAAAAGGAAATCCTCTACGGATTGTCGATTTCGGGATTCGAACGGCAGTTATGGCTGCGTTGCTACCTATATTCATCGCCTCCCTTTCAATTCAGATGTTCTTAGGCCGGTACTTGGGTGACAGAACAGATGAAGGAGTCGATGCAAGAACAACTTACCAGTTCTTAGCTGCAATGTTTGGTTGCGTCCTCATGTGGCCGTTCATATCTCTTTTAACGACAGGTACACTGTGGTGGTTTGAGAGTGAACTTGAAACAATTCTTTCGTTCGAATGGACTCAAATGTTTGGCGAATCTTCTGCAATGGTTGCATCAGCAATCCTCGCCGTGTATCTTTGTTCTATCCCTACTTTTTGGGTAACTGGACGAATATTCGGATTTTGGTGGGATTCCTATGCCGATACAAAGAAAGCATTTAGACGTCTTACTGCCTCAAATACCTACAAGAACGAACTGGCAGAGAAACTGACCCATCTTCGGCAAAGTTTAGCCAACGAGAAGCGTTGAGTTCAAATTCATCGACCGCGAGGAAGGGACATGGTGGGTAAGGAACACATCAACGATATTCGCAAATGGCTTGCCAGCGAACGTCTCGAAATACGGGATAAAAATGATCCGCGAGCGGAAGCCCATTTCCTCATCAAATATCCTCCAGGCCCCCAAGGTCACATGTTCGCAGTCGTCGTTCCAAAGGGACGCGATTTGGTGTTTGTCTCAAGCATGACCAGAGTCGATCTTGGCCAACAAGAACAAATGAAAGAACACATGAAAGAAGAGTCAGAAGTGTGGAGTGAGTGGGTTCATGAATGTCGCCTGACACTGATGAAGGCTGAACTCGACTGGGGCATACATATGGGTCATGATGGTAAAGAAAAGCCAGGGCCGCTCCAAGCATTCAATGTAAGTTTACCAATATGGAATGATGGATTGACCAAGAATGCATTAATGCACTCTCTACGAAGACTATGGCTCGCAAAACTCAGCATGATTCATGAAATTAAATTTGCATATGGGTCTGGGAAAGGTGAACCTGGACCTGTTGATGATTGGGCAAATCAAGAGAAAAAATCCACTTCTATCAACATCGAGGAACCTGCAAAAATTGAGTTCAATGACACCATGCCGTTTGGCACCGGTTTAGATCCAGAAGAGTGGGCCTGAGAGCAATTCCATTCTCTGATAATCTGACGCCTGAGGGTCGCGGTTAAGTACTGGACTTGTATGGTTCAAGGTACCACAGGTGATACTATGCGTCAAACAACAAAATCATTTACTTTAGTCAGCTTAATGCTCCTTTCAGCATTTTCTGGATTAATTATCGGAACCGAAGAAGCTGAAGCTTCACAAGTTGTCATTACAGAAGCCGTTCGTATCGTTGATGGAGGAACTGCATCTGATGCTCAAACAACAGTCGCATCCGACAGTGAAGGGAACGTACACGTCGTATGGACTAGAAACAACCAGCACCTGTATTACTCCATGCTATCACCTCGTGGAGAAACGCTAATCGATGCTACTCAGATCACAAATCCTGGGCTTCACAAAGTATGGCATCCAGATATGGTCATCGATGATAACGATCGAATTCACATCGTTTGGGCAGATAAATCCGGTCAATACAAAATTATGTACACCTCACTAAATCCTTACCTTTCACCTTTGGATGGTATGGCTGCTGAAGACAGCGGAATCTCTCAAATCGATGACACCATCCTTTCCATGCGTGCTCAAGACAGAGACTGGCCATCAATTGATGCAGATAGTAAAGGCAACCTGCACATTGCATGGCAAGATTCCTACGACGAACTTCAGATGTTCTTCAACCAACCTCAAATCTACTATACCATGATTCAACCTGAATTCGCTTCTGGAAGCATCCTCACTCTTTTCGAAGACACTCTGCTTACTCCAATTATTGGTCACAAAGGCCATCCTGACATCGTTGTCGACTCAAACGATCTTGTTCAGATTGCTTGGGATGACACTCGAGGGGGCAAGGTCGAACTCGTCTTCATCGTCGATACATCGGGTTCAATGTATTCTGAATGGGCAGATGTTTGCACGGTTATTTACGGTGGAAACTTCGCAGCAGGAGGATACTTCCAAGGTTTGAAGCCAATGCTTGAAGAAGGAAACATGACCGTTTACGAGACCATTTATGGACTCGGAAACTCCCTCCCTGGTGCTGCAAGCAGTGGTAACTGTGCAACGCACAATAAGAACGCAGGACCACGTTCAACTGCTCTCGGAATTCAACCTGGTGACGACTCGGGTGGAATTAGAAAACTCCCAGGCACTGTATACAACGGCAATACCTACTCTGGATATTCTGGTGAAGATTGGGGTCCAGGGACAAACTGGGCTTGCCTGTCTTGGAAGGACGCTCAAGGAAACGTTCCAGGAAATCCGCCAACACAAGATGACCACAAATGGAATCCAAACGCAACAAAGATTGCGATTCCTATCTCCGATGAAGGTCCAAAGGACGGAGACCCATCTCAACAAGCAGATGACACCACTTCGATTGAAGAAGCCCACGACAACTGCGTTATTGCTGGTGTCGTTCCAGTCGGAATGTACGGTCAAACATACGGTGGGGCAACAAATGTCCAATCTCACTTCAAAGATTTAGCACAATGTCCTAACGGAATCAACAGCGTCGCTACACGAAACTGCCCTGCCAACACAATCCGCTCAACAGATGCTGGCGGACAAGTCTACGAATTCCCATCAGGAACTGGTGGCGCAAGTTCAATGGCTCTTCTCGTCGAAGCAATGGTTTACATTTCCACCAACAACTCCCGTGAAATCTACATGTCGGTTCTAGACCCATACGGTAAGATGGACAACGATCCAAGTTGGACTCCTGGTGTCGCAGGAACTGTTGTACAGAACGGAGGCTATGTTGAAGACACCGGTAAGGGATCAGAAGGACATCTTATCGTTGTCAACGATACACGTGTCACCATCGATGACGCTTACTCATTCCACCCATCTATTGGCGTGGATATGGAAGGCAACACGCACATTGCGTGGATGGACGGTCGTGATTATGGATTTGAAAAGGATGTTAACTACGAAGTGTACTACACCAAACTTCGTCTGCAAGGTGCCGGAGAATTCGACGGCCGCGATGATGGATTATCCACATATGCGATCAAGAAGATTAACGACACCCCTATCTCGAATGTTGAAACATATGCTGGCTTGCCACAAAACTCTCCATGGGGAGGAAATTCAGTATTCCCTTCACTCCTAACAGATGATCAAAACCAAATTCACATCGCGTGGGTTGACTCAGGCAACACCTCTGCTGGTGAAGAAATCCAGTATGTTCGCCTCAACCACACGAATTTGGAAGGCGATGGATTGACTGCACTTGACCCATGGGAAATTGTACCGATTACGAAATGGTCTTCAAATAAACTAGGTCCGAACTCAGGATATAAGCCAAGCATAGGAATGCCTCCAGCATTCTCAAACGATCTTGGTAGCGGGGCTCACGTTGCTTGGTCTGATACAAACAAGTGTAACGACCAAGCCAACAACAACCGATTTACTATCTGCTACTCACACGTTCTTACAGGACAAGTCGATGTAGAATTTGAGGAAGGAGAAACCTTCTATCATGTGATTGAGCCAGGTGAGCAAACCATCTACAATCTGTCCATGAATAACTCAACGCCAGGCCCTAAGGACTTGGTTGCAGATACATACGGTCTTAACATCACAGGCGTCCCAACAAACTGGACAGCAACACTGTTCTTCGCTGATAACCATACTGCAATCTTCTCAGATACTGCAATCTTCCTCGAAGGTGGCGAATCTATTCGCTTCTATCTCCGTGTTCGAGCACCGTCAATCTATCAAGCAAATGCGGATGAGCTCGCTGAAATACGGGTTGATGCGAAGTCCTACAAAGATCCAGCAATTCGCTCCGAACTAACCACTCTAACACTTATGGACGTGGTACACGGAATCGATTTGGATACTTCCCACAGCGTCGCTGACGTTGAACAAGGACAAACAGCCATCTTCTCGATTACGGTTACAAATACAGGAAACGTAGCCGATACATTCCTCTTCTGGGATCCACAAACTCTCGAAGGAAGACAAGAATGGTTGCTACCATTCGCATGGGACGTTAATTTCCCAATGAGTGTACAACTTGATCCTCAGCAGACCGTAACAAAGAACCTAGAGATCAATGTTCCAACCTCAGAAGACCCTGGTGCGTTCGTCATATTACTCAAGGGCTGGTCTGCGGGCGAGCCGATTAAGTCCGTAGAGAAAGGAACCTATGATATTCTTGAACTAGGTGTCTTCGTATCGATTCGTTCTTCGAACAACATCCAGATGTTCCAAAACGACACCTCTGCTCGTGTAACTCCAGCACCATATATGCCTGCATCATTAGCAGAACCGAATTGCCATACATTTGAGATAGATGTGCAAAAGAATTTTGATTCAGGTGATCTTGTATTCTCTACACCAGGAACAACAGAAAATGAAGATAATTGGACCATCGACGTCATCTTCCCGACTGGCTTGCCTCTCAACCCAGACGGCGTTTCACGATCTTGGATTATTCTCAATGGAGATGAATCAAGAACTCATGAGGTCAAGGTCAAGATATGTGCTCCAGATGATTCTATTGCAGGGCTCGGAAAGGCGGTAACATTGAAAGCAAATCTGAAGGGTTACCCTAAGATCTCTGCATCAAAGATTCTCCAAGTCGATATCAACCACGTTTACAAACTTGATACATCCATTGATTTGGGAGCAAACACGGACATGACCGTCAATCCAGGCGATTCAATCACACTTCCAACAACTGTCATGAATGAAGGAAACGGTCCAGACCGATTTGACTACACACTCGCTCGTGTTACCGATTCATCTGGCGTTGATGTCATTTGGGATATTGAAGTGCCAAGAAACACCCTCGTCGAACTCGACGTAGGATCAGAGCAATTGTTCGAGGTTCTGATGAATGTTCCTCAGCAAGTACCCGCAGGAGAATACACTGTTGTATTCAACACATACTCTGAACAATCCTATCCTGATGCATCAGGCCGCATGACACGATTGCGGGATGTTACAACGTTACAGGTAACTGTGAACGAATTCTATGACATGCAAATCTCAATGGATCCGACAGTTGAAAACGATGTGAAAACCACTGCGCCAGGACGTATTGTTCGATTCGTTGTTAACATTACAAATGCAGGAAACGTTCCAGACGTTCCAACACTGGATAACCACACCTCGACCAAAACAGGGTCGGATCTTGTGTGGACCGAAACCCCTGGAATGGGAACTCTTGACGGATGGGGCGTATCATGGAAGATCCTGCGACAAGTAGGACTTGACCTAGAGAGCGAAGAAGATTGTGTTGTCACAGAGTCAACATCAAGCTCCTTCCCAGAAGACAGTTGTGTCTATCTCCAAGACATCGATGAATGGCGACTTCCTGAGATGGCTCCTTACGAAACCTACAC
>CEUB01014936.1_pt1 | contig 19249 bp, 13 predicted proteins | sample 356491 | NCBI WGS metagenome assembly CEUB01 (sample SAMEA2623370, study PRJEB7988) | marine metagenome | isolation source: saline water (ENVO:00002010), including | reverse complement strand
GCAATGCTTTACGAGCGTGCTGGAATTGTTAAGGGCAAGAAGGGTTCCATTACTCAATTCCCTATTCTAACAATGCCTGGTGATGATATTACTCACCCGATTCCTGATCTTTCGGGATATATTACTGAAGGACAGATTGTTATTTCTCGTGAATTACACCAACAAGGAATTTATCCACCGATCAATGTATTACCTTCATTGTCTCGTTTGATGGGTTCATGTATTGGTGAAAAGACAACTAGAGAAGACCATAAATCGGTTTCTGATCAAATGTATGCAGCATATGCTCAAGGTCGTGAACTGAGAGGTTTGGTTGCAATTGTTGGTGAAGATGCTTTGAATGAGCGTGACAAGCAATTGCTTGATTTCTCAGGTGTTTTTGAAGATAAGTTCCTTAGGCAAACTAGAGATGAAGACCGTTCTATAGAAGAAACACTTGATCTTTGCTGGTCTTTGATGTCATCGATTGATACTAAGTATCTCGTACGTCTTGACCAAAAGTGGATTGAAAAGTACCATCCTGAAAACAAAGAGTGAACAGAAATATATTGAGGTGATTTTCATGGCTTTGGACATTAAACCAACAAGAAGTGAACTAATCAAGCTCAAGGCTAGGATTAAGCAGACCAAGAATGGTTACAAACTGCTGAAAATGAAGAGAGACGGTCTTTTCCATGAATTTCGTCAATTATTATCTAAAATGATTGAAGCAAAACGGGACTTAACTGAATCATACCGCTTGGCCAAGCAAAGAATCGATTTAGCCAATGCTATTGAAGGCGGATTAGCTGTAAGAGCGGCTGCAATTGCAAATAGCGCACACCCAGAAGTTGAGGTTGAAAGACGAAACATCATGGGTGTTGTTGTTCCTAGTGTTAGCGGTTCTAATCTTAAATCAACATTTCAAGAACGAGGCGTAGGATACATAGGTTCTTCTCCTTATATCGATGAAGCCGGTGATTCATTTAGTAATTTGATTGAAAAAATCGTTACTGCTTCTGAGATGGAAGCCACTCTAAAGAGGCTGCTAGAAGAAATTGAAGCGACAAAAAGACGTGTAAATGCTCTTGAGTTCAAAGTCATACCAGAACTAGAAGAAGCTAGAGTGTTTATCCAACTAAGACTTGAAGAGATGGAACGAGAGGAAACTTTCAGGCTCAAGCGGTTCAAGAACAAATGATGTATACTAGCCAACGATGGTTAAAGTAGGAAAGAACCACACCCCTAAATGGTGAGATTCAGTTATGGCCGACGAAGTTGCTGAAGAAACCTCGGCATTTGATGACAAATTGTCGCGATTACCTGCTCACAGAGAGGTTTGGAGTCAAAAGCAACTATTCGAACGGATAATTTCTCGTCATTTCCAATTAATTAGTGAACTTGGCGGAACCAGATGGCCTGTTTGGAAGGTAGACCTCTTAGCAGATAGTGAAGTAAATGAGAGTTTAGAACAACTTAATTTACACTTAGTGGATCTTGGTTGGCTGGCTAAATTAGAACTTGGAGAACCATGGCTAGTACAAATTATCCCATCTCCCGAGAGACAATTTCCTGCTTCCAAGACAACTCTTGGTTTTTGGTCAATTTCAATTCTCACTGCAACTTTGGCAGGAATGTTTTGGATAGATGGTTCTAGACCTGAAGATGGATGGTTTTTTGAATCATTATTCCTCGATGCATTTATTGGCTATACATTGCCTGTTTTTGCGATAATTCTGTTAGCGTCTTTCGCGCAGAAATACCATGCTCAAAAGCATGGTCTAAGAGTGGGTCATTTAACACCAATACCAGAGCCATCCATCAGTTTATTTTCATTAGGTCTCATGTCAAAATCAATGTTAATTTGGCCGTTTGGTATTCTAATAATACCTACACTTCCAAGAATGGATGCTAGGCCGTGGAAAGATCGTGAATTACTAGGTTGGAGCGCTCTTATTGTTCCTAGTATTTTGATAATTTCAGGCATGGCTTTATGGGTATTGGGTTTGTTACTAACTCCTGATTTAGTATCAGTTACCTCTATGCAATATGTTGCAGAGATGCCTTTGTTAGTCAATTTATTGAGTCCAATAATCGCTGATGGTATTTCTGTAAAGATTGTTTGGGCTCACCCTTTGTCTAAGGCTGGAGCAATGCTAAGTTTCTTTGGCTGGGTATCCTTATTGCCTATCCCAACATTCCCTGGCGGGCGTTTGCTAATAGCTAGAACTAGCATGAATGAAGCAAGAAACTCGACTAATCAACTATTTTTGTTTGCAGTAATACTTGCTTTTGCTTGGATGTTTAACGCATTTGGTAGTTTCAACATTTGGTTACCTGTTCTAGGGGTTATATTTCCTCTATTGCTATTTATGGGCTCAGATCGTAGGATTCCTGTCATACTCAATGAACCCAAAGGAATTGAGTTTGATAATGTAAAAAGGATGGGTATGTATCTGTTTGTAATCTTTTTACTTGGCCTGCCAAGTCAAATACCATTTGCTATGGATCAAGATTGGGATGAAGATATTGAATATCAATTTGATGATTTTGTTACTATACTTGAAGGTAATCAAACATGGTATGGTAATTTGGCTATTGATATTGTTAATCCTTCATCGATTTCTCAGGAATGGCAACTAGACTTGGCTAGAATAGATGGCATTGTGTCACCTGATTGGAATTTCACTTGGCAATGTAGTGATGATGACAGACCATCATTGTCAGGACTAGGTTGTGGAGATGTCATAAAACCAGGAATGAAATCTTCTGTTATACTAAATGTGACATGGAATTCAGCCAGTTACTCTCCTCATTTAGATGAGGTTTATTTGATCACATATATTGGCGATGAAGCATATGTTTCAATAATTGAATTAATACCTGATTTGCCAATTTATCCTGGCGGTGATTGGTACTTGGATTATCGTTCAGATGAACTTAAGAGGTGCATACAAGTATTTACTAACATAGATGGTTCGTATAATTTGACTTTCCCTAATTCGGCTAGTGATTTCGATTTCCAGACCCGGATGTATTGGGTGGAAGGCAACCCAGGTTTAACAGCAGAAATAGACCATAACTCTGATGAAATTTGTATTAAGGGTCAAGATCCAGTGGTTCTGTTAAGGTCATATGTACTAAATGCTATATCACTAGACGATAATTTATTTTATCCAAATCAGCCAGAATTAAATCTACAACTTATAACTCCTGAAAATGGTACTTTAATTGATTCGACAGATGTAAGAGGATGGGGTTCTGAAATTTCACCGGGTAGTATACTCTCAGTATCCGAATCTACTTGTAAATTAGCGAGCAAAGTCAGTACACCGACAAAACCGGGTGATTCATCCCAATGGATTTGGAATACTAATTACCGTAGTACTGCACTTATTCCAGCGATACAAGATAATGATTCGATATTATTAGTAATCGAGGAAGGAAACAACATAACGATTTGCTCGGATCAAATGTATCCAGAACCATCGCTAGAAGTGTCAGTTGAGTCTGGTCCTGAATTGATTATGGAAAGAAATGGTAATTTCTATCGGTTATGGACTTCTATTTGGGCATCTGCAGTAAACGGTCAATTATCTAGCAGTAATCTTTCTGAGTTTGTATTTCATAATCCAACTAACGAAACAATTGGAGTAAATATTGTACAGACTACGTCTGGTAATGAATCTACAGACTGGCAAATAGTCAGTTCTACAAATTTACTTACACCAGGGGAAAATGAATTTAAATTTACTCCACCAAACAGTGTCGTTTCTACATTATGGGTAGATTTTGAAGACGGAGAAGTTTACATCTATCTTGGTAGTTATTCGTGAGTGGTAATATGAAAATAGCAGTTTTAGGTGCAGGTTCAATTGGTACCTTAATTGCTGCGAAATTGGCAAGCTCTAAACTTGCCCAAGTACTTGTACATGCTCGAGGTGAACACGCTGCAAAACTGGCTTTAGACGGGATTTCGATAACTGGGTATCAAGAATTGAAAATTTCTCCTGATGCTTATCAAATATCTATTGCAGATGTGATGCCAAATGAGATTTTTGACGGAGCAGCAGATTATGTCTTGATATGTAGTAAGGCAAACCAGGTTGAGAATTTATTTGAGATCGCTAAAAGAATGTGTCATTTGGAAACAAAAGTGATGGTTCTAAGTAATGGTCTTGGGCATGTTGAAAAATGTAAGGATACTTTTGGACCACATCGTACCATAGCAGCCACTACTACGCACGGTGCTTGGCGTCCTAGTGCAGGGGTGGTAAATTGGGCAGGAATTGGAGCTATTAATTTGGGGGAGTTGCCATTTGGGGCGAAATTGTCAGAGATTCAGGATTTCGTAGATTTGTTAGAACAGTCAGGTTTAAATCCAAATTTGCAACCTGATGGGATGGCAATGATTTGGTCTAAAATTCTGCTAAATATTGCTATTAATCCAATCGCAGCGATTACCGGGCTTAACAATGGTGCATTACTTGAGAATGAGATGTTTGAGACCTGTGTTGAAGTAATGTTAGAAGGTGCTAAAATATCTAGGTTAGAAGGCATTACAACACTTGATGATGCAACATTGATTGATAACCTTAGAGTTGTTTTAGAAGCAACATCAAATAATCAATGCAGTATGTTGCAGGATGTAAGGCAAGGGAGAGCAACCGAAATCCAATTTCTCAACCGACAGATTGTTGATAGAGCAGAAAAATATGGTGTTTCAACTCCGTTAAACCAATTGTTGAGCAAATTGGTAGACTCAATAACTTCATACTAACTCTGTGTTGTAGTGAAGGCCTCGGTTTTCTTTTCGTCCAATGGCATCATCGGTTACTAAAATAGCTACTTGGATTAAATTGCGTAATTCAATAATCCCTCTAGATGGGAGTGATGATTTCCAAATCATGTCGATTTCTTGGTTTAGCAGATGTAATCTTCTTGATGCACGATTTAATCGCTTAAAATTCCTAACAATCCCTACTTCTGTAGACATTGTATCCCTTAGCATTGTTAAATCATTGATGATTGGTGCATGTTCCTTTAGTTCATTTAATCCATCTGCACGCCAATCAGGCAAGGCTTTTTGAGTTCCTTGGGGGTTATTATCGATTATGTGATTGGCGGTATTTTTAGCAAAAACAACTGCTTCAAGTAGGCTATTTGATGCCAATCTATTGGCCCCATGCATTCCTGTACAAGCGACTTCTCCGATGGCATAGAGGTTGGGCAAAGGTGAATTTTTATTCCTTAATTTTGGCCTTCCATCACGGTCAACATCTAAGCCTCCTACAATGTAATGTGCAGCAGGTGATATTGGCAGATGGTCTACACCAAGTTGTAGATTGTATTTGTCAAGATGGGTTTGCATGTTTGGAAATGACTCTTCAAGCATCGCCTTATCTAAGTGTGAGGTTACGAGATAGACATTTTTTTCACCGGTTTTTTTTAGATTATTATCAATTGCTCTTGCTACTATATCTCGAGTTGCCATCGAACCTAATTTAGAGAATTCAAGCGTGAATGAATAATTGCTTGGTGCTGGCACTTCTTGTCCAAGTTCTCTGGCTGTTTGGCAATCATTTTGCCACATTGCTAATCCTTGTTTATCTAGAATTACTCCACCTTCACCTCTTAATGCTTCAGTTATTAGGAAAGGGCGGTCATTTTTGACTGTAAGAGCAGTAGGGTGGAATTGAATAAAAGCCATGTCTTTCACCGCAGCTCCACACCTATAAGCCATGGCTACGCCATCTCCAGTTGCAACTCCTGGATTAGTTGTTTTCGACCATAATTGGCCAACTCCTCCAGTCGCTATTATGACGCTATCAGCCTTGACGGTAATCACTTCACTAGATTTTTGATCTAAACACCAAACTCCACACACTCCCTTTTCTGGGTTGCCATAATCTCGTTGAATCAAATCTATTGCTAGGGTGTTTCGCATCAATGAAATATTGTTGTGATTCTTTGCTGCTTCACTTAAAGCTCGTTCAATTTCCCGTCCTGTTGCATCTTTAGCATGTAAGATTCTACGTTCTGTATGACCTCCTTCCTTGGCTAATTTAAACTCACCTTGTTGGTTTTTTTCAAATTTAACTCCTATGCTTACAAGCTCAAATATACACTCAGCAGCCCCTTCTATAACTTCTCTGACCATTCCTTCATCACATAATCCATCTCCGGATTTCAAGGTATCTTCAATATGAGATTCTTTAGCTCCAATATCTGTTTTATCTAATATTCCAGCAATTCCACCTTGGGCCCAATTAGTTGATGAGTCTTTGAGTCGTTGTTTGGTGATAACTGTGACATTATGTCCAGCGTTAGCTAATTTGAGTGCTGAAAACAATCCGGCAATTCCACTGCCGATAATCGCAATGTCAGACATGGTAAGCAAACTTACCGAAATGATGCTTCCTTTTCAATTGTTTGAGCGATAGACCTATCAAACGAATTCAATGTGGCGAAGCATGGGCAGCCTAAGACGCAATCTCGCGACCATCGTTGGCTTCTCTATGGTCGTATTTGTCATTGCAAATGTACAATTTGGCGTGGTCGCTCCACAAATTATTGAAGGGGCAGATACTTCAAAGGTTGACGTACTCAAAATGCTTGAACCTCATTGTGCTATTTCCGAAATTGAGTCTGAGTTGGCTGAAGGAAATGATAGTTTTTGTTTAGCAGATGCTGGTGAATGGAATGGGGCTGATTTACTCTTGATAGCCGAGGGAGTATTCATGGTATTTGTGGGTAGATTCAAATTTCCTCAGCAAGGTAGATGGGCAAAACGACTCAGAAGGCTGGCATTTATTGGTGGATGTACGCTATTTTGTCTTGCAATATTAGATCGATTAGAAGTTTTACCAAGGTCTGTAGGCTCGGAAGGGATTGCTGAATTAATACCATTAGATGTCTCGCCATTATTTGTTCAATTAGGAATGGCGATAGTAGGGGCATTCATGATGCGTGGTCCTAAGTATTGGGAGGCAGAAGCGGTTGACTTGACCAATAAACGATTAGAAAGTCGGCGTGCAGTTGCAGATAAATTCCGTTCTAAGTATGGCACTATTGCTAAACCATTACCAGAATTACATGGGAAACAACAACGTGTTTCCCGCTCGCCATTAATGCACAGGGATTCAAAACTAGCAATGCAACGATCGACAAAGTCTGTCAAGGTTAGAGCAACATGCCCTTATTGTGAAGGTGCAGGTTGTAAAAAATGTAAATTTTCTGGTATGATTTAGTCATATTCGGATAAATTTGTCAACTAGTAAAAACGCAGTATTGAGTACTCAACACTAGTATACTTTAAGACCTTTAGAAGTCCGCTCTAAAGAATAAGGCCGAAGTTTATTTTCGGCTTGAGGGATTGGGTATGTATCTAAAAGCACTTGAAGTTTCAAATTTCAAATCATTCAAAGGAGAGGTAACAATACCTCTGGAGAGGGGATTTACGGCAATTACCGGGCCTAATGGTTCAGGTAAATCGAATTGTGGAGACGCAATTCAATTCGTACTAGGACCTAGATCTAACAAAACAATTCGAGCTCAAAATTCCAAAGATTTGATTTTCAACGGAGGAAACAACAACAAACCAGCAAGATCCTGTAATGTTACTTTGGTATTTGCCAATCCTAAACTGGATAATGGCCGTCGAAGACTTCCAGTCAATCTAGATGAAGTCAGAATGTCTCGTTCAATTAGACTCACTAAAAGCGGTAATGTCGTCACCAATTATCACCTAAATGATGAAGAGAGTTCACAAAAGTCGTTCCATCGTATTCTTGGTGCAGCAAATGCTAGGCCTGATGGATATAACATTGTCTTGCAAGGAGATGTTACAAGTTTAGCAAAAATGACGGCTAAAGAACGTCGAAAAGTATTGGATAGTGTTGCTGGAGTCACGTTATATGATGACGAGATAAGAAAAGCAGACCGCCAAAAACAAAGCGTTGAAGACTATATTGAAAGAATCAAACTCCTAGAGGACGGTCAAAAATCAAGGCTTAAAGATCTCAAGAAACAAAAAGATCTCGCAATGAAAGTGAAAGACTTGGTTGAAGAATTAAATCAATCAAGAATTATCGCCTACCAAGCAAACTATGCAAGTCAATTAGCAGAAAAGCAATATCAAGTGGATGAACAAGCTAGGTATTTACAAGAAGCAAATGAACTGGATTTGCAGGTCAAAGAAGGTTCGAAAAAACTACTTTCTTTGGATGACCAAGTCGGTGAATTACAGAGGCAAATAGAAGAATTAACAGGTGGAGAAAACAAAGGCCTCAATAAATTAATTTTTGATTTACATTTGAAAATAGATACGAATAAAGATCGTATATCAGACGCAGAAAGTAAAGACCTAGAAGATAAAAATGAAGTTTTGAGTCTAAATGAGCAATTAGAAAATGCTGCATCTGCGTTAGAAGAGTTCATCCAAACCTTAGATTCAGCACAGACAGACCTTGAAAACTCCAAATTATCTCTTGAAGAAGCAAAATCTGAAGAATTAGCAGTTCAAGAAATAATGGAATCATCCGGAGATGAGAGTGCAAAGTTCTCCCAACAACTGACTAAACTTCTAGGAGAATTAGGTTCAGCAAATGAAACACTAAATGCGGCTCAAACTGAGGTAAATCGTACTGCTGCCCAAGCAGAAATAATCTCAGAGCAATTATCTAATGCACAGCAAGAATCAGAAGAGAATCGATTACTACTTGGCGAATTAGAATTGCAAGGCGAAGAATTTACCGGGCCAAATTCTACAGTCGACCGAAATAAGTTGTCAACTGATTTGATAAATGCTCAAAGAAGTGAAGGTAAATTAGTTGAGGAATCTCAATTGATAGAAAACAAACTTAGAGAGTCTGAAAGAAAGCGTGAGAGATTACGCGCTGAAATGGAAACCTCTTCAGGCGCTAAAGGAATGGCAGGCGGGGCTGCTGCAATTATTGCAGCTAGAGATAATGGTGAACTTACCGGCATTATTGGAAGCATTGCAGAATTATGTGCGCCTGTGGATTCATCTCACGATAGTGCCTTAGCCACAGCAATTGGCGGGGGAATGACTTCGATAGTAGTCGAAAGTGATGAAGTTGCAGCCAGAGCGATAAAATGGCTGGCTGAAAGAAGAGCAGGAAGGGCAACCTTCTTGCCACTCAACAAGCTAAACAGTAACAGAACTGCAGGAAAAGCATTGATGGTTTCTAAGAAGCCAGGAGTAATCGGTTTTGCTCATGAATTATTAGACTATGACCCCAAAATAGACATTGCAATTAAATTCGTTCTAAGGAATACCTTGATTGTTGACTCGTTATCTACGGCTAGAAGTAACATGGGAGGAGTTAGACTAGTTACTCTGCGTGGTGATGTGACTGAAGCTGGTGGGGCTATGGTTGGAGGTTCAAAACGCAAAATGTCCGTATCATTTGGTGGTGGCATAAAAGGTGCGAGTGAAGTGGAAAAACTATCTTCAGAAATAAGTAAATTACAACTTATGTCCGAAACTGTCAATGCGGCATTATTAGAGGCTAGAAGGGAACAACAAAGGCTACGTACACAAATCAATGAGTTGACTGATAGTGATCATGCTGTAAAATTGCAAGAATGGCGGGCTGAATTAAAACAAGCTAAAACAGTTTACAACAAATCCTTGGGTGAAATTACTACAATTGAAAAGAAGTTATTAGATCTTGAAGGATTAGCAGCAGGCCATATAGATGAATTAGATGAAGCCCAATCTGTAGTTGCAGATTTGGAATCCGCAATATTAGCGGCTAGGGCACAACTTGAATCTGCAAGTCCAGAGCACCTCAAAGATAGAATGCATGCTGCGGAAATTAAACGTCTTGATGCAGAAGGTACAATGTCTAAAGCCCTAACTGCATTAGAGAGCGGTTCTGAGCACAAAGAATTACTAAACCAGAGAGTACAAGACTTGGAGTCAAGAATCAGCACTATCGATAATGCAATTATTGAGAGAAGCGAAATGATTGATACTTTACAAGCAGCAATTGCCACAGATTCTATTGAACTAAAAGATAAGGAAGAAGAAAGAACTCAACTACTTGAAGAGAATAAAGGTCTTGAAGATGAAAGACTCGAACTTGTCGACGAAAGAGCTAGCCTAAGGACAGAGTTGCAGCAGAAATCTACAGATTCGCAATCACGCCGAAGACTCAGTGATGAACTTTCAAGGTCTATCGTCAATAAAGATATGGCCATTAATGAACTATATTCTGAAATGCAAAGCAATGGCGTTGAACCTGCTGAATTAGATGTTACGTTACCTTCAGTTGGAGATGCGGATAAGAAGGTTAGGACACTTGAAAGGGCGATGGAACGGCACGGTCCAGTAAATATGCTTGCTATAGAACAGTATGCTGAGTGCGAAGAACGTCTAAATTCAATGAAGGACGAATTCAAGCAGTTGCAAGCCAGAAAAGCAAACCTTGTAGACATCACAGAGAAACTAGAAAGCCAAAGAAAGTCAAAGTTGGTTAAAGTATTAGACAAAGTAAATGAAAATTTCAAGAAATCGTACAAGATTTTGAGCGATGGTGGAAAGGGTGAACTGTATCTAGAAAATCCAGAGGAACCATTCAAGGCAGGTCTAGAATTGTGGGCTAAACCAAAGGGTAAATCATCTAAGGTTAATCGTTTACAACTGTCTGGAGGAGAACAGTCAATGGCTGCTTTAGCATTGATTTTCGCCATTCAAGATTATGACCCTAGTCCGTTTTACTACTTTGATGAAGTTGACCAAAACCTGGATGCAGTAAATGCAGAATTAATTGCCAAGATGTGTCGTCAGAGAAGTAAGAAAGCTCAATTCATTATGGTCACCTTGAGAAAGGTATCATTGAGGCTTGCAGACCATCATATTGGAATTACTCACGGTGGAGACGGCTGTAGTAGAAGAATTGTCGACTTTGATCGAGATAGAGCAATTGAATTGAGCGAAATTGAATCTGCCAAGGATAATCCACTCGATGAAAGAATCAATGCAATAAAACTTGAAAAACAACTTGAAGCAGATTCTGACATGCCAACTGTTCCAGAACCTTTGCCACCACCTAGTAGTCTAGGTGGATTGTTAAATTATACTGAAGATGATGAAATTGAAGACTCTTCGATATCAAGTCTTGCAGATAGGGCTAGTGAACTGACCGAGGATATTGAAGAACGGCAAGAATTAGTCGAAGCGATTGAAGCAATTAATCAAGAATTAGCAAAAGAAGATGACTTGGAAATTAAAGAAGAATCTTGAGGTGAGTAATTGTCAACAAAACAATCAGTATTGGATAAATGGTTCCTGAGACAGGATATCATTAATCAATTACTTGAATCAGGTGAAGAATCAGAAGATGCCCTAAAGTTTGCTGAACGAATTATGCCAGTAGTTGAAGCAGAGGAGTCAGAATACCAATCCCTTGATGACCCATTTGACAGGTCGGTAGCCTTAGTATTGTCATTAGTTAAAGACCAAGAATTAAACCCATGGGACATAGATTTGTCCACTTTCTTGAAAGTATTTACCAAGCGAGTTAGATCTGAATCGGATAAATTGAATTTACCTGCATGTGGGCGCTTGATTAGGATGGCTTGGGAAGTTTTGAATCAACAAGCAATCGTGTTATTTGATAGAGTACAAAACATGGATCAAGAAGATGATTGGGAAGATGAAATTGATTTCGGATGGGAGTCAGATTATGATGACCAGGATTATCTCTTTACTACTTCAATTCTAGAAGGTGATGTAGAACAATTACTTCCATCATTATTTGATGAAAGAATACGTCGAGATGAAGGTAGACCTGTGACCTTAGGTGAACTTTTATCTGCTTTCAAAGATGCTGCAGAGGATGCTGAAGAATTAAAAATCCGAGAAGAAAACAGAATAGCACATCAAGCAGAATTAGGCGACTACCTAAACAATGTTGGTAGTAGGATGCATAATGAAGACTTGGAAGGTGATATCTATAGATGCTGGTCTGCTCTTAGAAAAGCGTGCCAAAAATCTGGTTCTTCAAAGGTAAAAGTGGTTCAAGTAATGATTGAATTAAATGGTATCTTGGTGGCTGAAAATGGACATATTGAACAAGGCTATGAAGAAGAATCCAAAGTAGCATCATTCATAGCCAGCTTGTTTTTGACTCATCGAGGATTTGCTCTAATAAGTCAAGATGAAGTTCCCTACGGTGATATTATGTTAGAAGATTTATGGCCAGGGGTCACAGAGTTCAATGATATTAAGGAACTTATCGAAGATAAAAAGGAAGTTCAAAGTAACTCTTTAGAGAAAGAAGAGACAGGTTCAGTACAATTTGCTAAACGTCGAGCTGAAAAACTACGAGCAAAAGAAGAGAAAGCGAGGAAGCAATTAGAGCAAGAGCAAATGCAATCACCAGTTGAAGATGATTTACCTGAACATGATTGGTTGGTAGAGTAAGGATTTGATTACATGTCAGAAATACAACTTGATACATTACTCGAAGCAACACTATTTGGTGCTGGAAGATCTATGACTGTATCTGAACTTTGTCAGTCATTAGGCTATGATGAGGAGGAGATGTTAGATTGCTTATTCTCGCTACGTTCTACGCTCAAAAGGCGTCGTGGTGGGGCTCTGCAAATCGCTGAAGTAGGTGATAGGTGGGCAATAGAAGTTAAGCCAGAAATTGCCAGTCATTTACCTAAGGGTGCTAAGACCGATCTGCCAAAGAAATTACTCAAAGCAGCATCACTTATTGCTTACCATCAGCCAATGTCACAATCAAGACTGGTTGAATTATTGGGTCAGAAGGCATATGATTATGTTAGAGAATTAGCTCAATATGGCATGATTGACCGCCGTAAAGACGGTAATACGAGGAGATTAACAACTACTAGGAGGTTCTCTGAAGCATTTGGTTGCCCCTATACAGATCGCAAGAAAGTCAAAGCATGGTTTAGAGAACAAGTTCAAAACACTGGTATTTTGGACGAATTAGAAACTAATGATGTGCTAAAAAGTGAAACTGAATACCAAGGGACTGTTCAAGGAACATTACAATTTGAAGAAGAGTGACTATTCATTTCTCAATTCTTCTAATATTTTCTTAACCGCAGTTTGGGTTTTTGGACCATTTAGTGCTTGTAATCTTGAAGCAACTATTTCAATTTCTTCTCCCTCTGCACCAGCGCTCACTGCCATGTTTCTAGAATGTAATTTCATATGTCCAGCCTGAATTCCACTGGTTGCAAGGGCTCTAAGGGCGCCAAGGTTTTGCGCTAAACCAGCAGCACAGATTATCCCAGCCAATTCGTTTGCCGATTCAACACCTAGTATGGCAAGATTAGCTTTTGCTGTTGGGTGAACTTTTGATGCTCCTCCAACTATTCCTACTGCCATGGGGGTTTCTATACTTCCAATTAAGTTTCCAGACTCGTCTCTTGACCAATTGGTCATTGAAGTATAATGATTACTAGAGTGTGATGCCCAAGCATGGCATCCAGCTTCGATAGCACGCCAGTCTTGGCCACAGGCTACAGCAACACTGCTTATTGCGTTCATAACTCCTTTATTGTGTGTTGCTGCTCTAAACGGGTCGCTTACTGCAAAATGATGTGCCTCAATAATTCCTTGAATAATATCAAGTCCATTTTCCCTAGTGCCGTCATTTGCTATCTCTTCAGGGGTGAAGGTAGCGGAAACCCTTGCTAATCTATGGGCGGCTAGGTTTGATAGTATCTTCAAATGTACTCTACCTCCAGTCATTCTTTCAATTTCTGGAGCAATCAATTCCGCCATTGTATTAACTGCATTAGCCCCCATAGCGTCTCTGCAATCAACAATAATGTGTAGAATTAGCATTGGACCTGACATCGTTTCTATGGTCCTGGTTTCAATTCTTTTACAACCTCCACCCAACTTTATCATTGTAGAAGGCAGGCTATTGCATAAATTGATTATTTTATCCTTTTCTTGATGTATGCTTTTCATAGCTATTTCAAGATCATCAACGTCTAAAATTTGTAATTGTCCAATCATTAGCGGTGCGTCATTTTGTGTCCTAAATCCGCCATTCTCTAGGCATCTTTTGGCCATATTTGATGCAGCAGCCACTACGCTGGATTCCTCTAGGCAGAATGGAATGAGGTAATGCTTGCTATCAATGACAAAATTGGTTGCAATGCCTACTGGTAATGACATGGTTCCAATGACATTCTCAATCATTCGATCAGCGGCATCATCGTCTAGTTCGCCATTATTGGCAAGTGCTGCGACATGCTCATCAGAGATGCCAGATAGATTTTGTACCAGCTTTCGTCGTTCTTGAACTGATAATTTGAAGAAACCACTCAATCGACTATTCTCTACAGGCATGTCCTCACTAGTACTGCCCATGTCGAGTCTGCAAATAAGCAATGGGTTGTATGTGTGTGATATTAACGGGTTTAACGCTTTTACTAACGCGTTAATTGTGCGTTAATTATGCGTTATTTGAAGAATATAATCTCTTTGAATAAACGGATTGACGCGACATAACGGGTTGAAGGTGTGTAAATTATGGTGAAATATCAAATACCCTCTTGGTAGATGCGGTCAATATGCGTGTAGAAGGATTGCAATTTGAGATTCCAGAGTTAGCATACAATCCATTCTCAACAAGTCCGTTGGAAAGTAATCAATCTGATTTGTATGTTGGTAGGCTCGGAGTAAGGGCAAGGATCTCACAAAATATCAATTTTAGATCCAATCGTAGTATTTTGATGGTTGGTGAACTGGGTAGTGGTAGAACATCTTTGCTTCGCTGTGCAGGGAGTGAGGCTTCAGTATACGTCCATATCGACCACATTTCCGCATCTAGGCCCGATGAGAGCCTTCTGCATCGAATGTATTCTAGCCTTGTTGGATATGATATACCAAAAAACTCGGTTGAGCTAGTAAGTAAAATGGTCGATTTTTCTCGATCTTTTAACAATAAATTGCCACTTATTGTAATTGATACTCCAAATGTGGAGGGAAGTGTACTATCTGTTGCCCTTAGAGATGTATTACCATCCTTAGAACGTCTACAGGCGGTAATTGTTGTAGTTGTAGAACCAAAACAGAGAATGAATATTCCAGATTATTTATTGAATACATTTGCTAACGAAGTCAGTATTAACCCACTAACGGTAGACGAAGTACAAGTATTGGTAGAGAGGCGTATTTTGTCGGTTACTAATCAGCCATTCAGTCTTAGCTATGATGATGCTAAAATAATACATCAAAAAACCTCTGGGATTCCAATTGAAATCGTTAAATTCATGCGTGATGCAATAGATAACACGATGATGAATAATGATGGAATTGAATTTCCAATTAAAGATGATTTTATAGAATCTCAGCCAGAAGTAACTCAAAACCTTGGATATGTCGAAGAAGAAACTAAGTTAGTAGATGATTCAATTAATGACCAAACAATAATCGACGCATCTTTGCCATGGACTGAAAGAGATGAATTAAGTGAATTAACCTCGCAAATAGAAACTGCTAACCCGTTTGGTTTTGAACTAGATTTAGATGAGTTGTCAGAATCTCAACAATTTGATGAAGAGGTTGAAGAACATACATTTTCAGCCTTTCCTTCTAATGATGAATCCATTACTGAAACAAAAAAGCCACGTCCTTACATTGATGCTGGAGCTTTTGGTGGACTGTTAGGGAGGACAAGAGACTTTGATGAACTTGAGAAGTCTGAACCAGATTTTATGGTCAATGAAATGGAAACTCAGGGGGCAGAACTGTGGGTGTCCAAAGAGATGATGGAAGTAGAAGAAAAAATAGAATTTACAGCCGAAGACTCGGCAGAATTAATTCACGATGAGATAGGTATTGAGCCAAATGAAGAGCCATTTGAATTGCCCCAAAATCCAACTAAACAGGCCATAGAGGAATCTAATAATGGTCAAAATTTAGGGGTATTGTCCAATCAAATCGCCTCAATATTGGCTTCACTGATAAGTAATAATACAGTTTCAGGTGACTTTGATACAAGTTCCAATCGGTTCATGAGCGCATTAATGGGTATATCAAGTCAAAAATTTTCAGCCAAAACCGATTATCCATTAGATCCATTGGCTCTTTCCTCATTAACTTCTAATGAATCATATGTTTTGTCAATTGCTAGATTAAGGAGATATTCTCCTAGTGATAAAGAAATATTGGCTCATCTGTCGATTAAAAGGCCTAGATTGTCACAAATAAGTAATAAGTTACTAAAATTAGGAATACTAAATGTTAGAATGAAAGGCCGGAATCGTTATTTTGAACTTACCCAAGCAGCGAAAGCACAATTAATTGCTTGGGGCGTTATTGGAGGTGATGAATAATGACTTGGAGTATTTCGTGGTCATGGCAAGCACCTTCTAGAATCTCTTGCATTGCTGCAGTCGAAGGTGGAGTTGTAATCAGTAGTGGTCTGGAGTTATATCTATTGGAATCAGATGGAAGTAAAAGGTGGTCAATTAAAACCCCATTTAAGGTTCATTCAATTCACTACAATAACGGTATTTTAGCAGCTTTAGCCGCTCATGGCTTCTATGTAATATCAACTACCGATGGTAGTATGATTCATGATGGTAGGTCTACTTATGGAGGATTTACTGATGTCATGAGTAGACCAGGTGGTGGTTGGATATTATCTGGTAAAGAAGGCCAAATACACTTATTTTCTCATGAGGGTATTGGCATTAAAAGATTTGAAACAGGCAAGGTTAGAAGATTAGTCGGTTGGTTGGACAGAGAGCATATTCTTTGGCAATCAGATGATGGTTTGTTATGGTGTGGCCGATTAGGCAATAATTACGCAAAAAGGTGTTTAGAAGATAGAACATGGAGTTGGGTTTCTCGATTAGATAGTGGGCGCTTGGTACTTCAGACAAGTTCTGGTGAGATTTGGGAAGGTATTCCGCATCCATTTGGCTGGGATCATATTGAAAAATTACAATCAGATTCTTTGGAACCAATGGAAGGGATTCGTTGTGGAGATGGATGGTGGATTCTAGGAATTGAAGGTTTACTATACCATCTTTCAAATTCATCTGATAGTGAAAGCAGTCAATTAGGTAATGATATGAATTTAGGAGATTTATTGGATAAAATCACCAATGATAGTATGGTTACTGCAACTAGAAATGGTTTAATTCGTATGTGGAAAGCACCTCACTTAGCAAACTCAGAGCGTGAGAGTCGTTACCAAGCAGCCGCTGAAGCCGCACTAGCAAGAGATTGGGATGAACGTAAAGCGATATTCACTAGAGCCCAACAAGCAGAAACTGAAGGAAGATTATCACTTGCTGTTGAATTATACCAATCATTGGGCAGGAAAGAGGATGTTAAGAGATTATTGAAACGTCAGAAGGAGGATGGAGAATGACAGATATTAATAACAAAATTAGTGAAGAAAAACTAACACATTATTTGAATTTGACAAAAGAGGCCCGTAAAAAGGCCACTGCTATCCACTCTGAGGGATCAAAGGAAGCAGAAATGCTTGCAGTTTTACTTAGGATGGCAGATGATTATACCAGTGATGCGCAACATTTCATGAAAATAGGAGATTATATCAGAGCCTATGGAGCAATAAATTATGCTCATGCATGGATCGATGCTGGAGTGAAACTAAGGTTGTTAGACGGTCATGGTGATGACCGTTTGTTTACTTTACCTTGAAGTTTCTATAGACCTTCTATCAAATTCAGATGGTTATTCTTAACCACCTCAATGACATCAATACCAGATTTGAATAATCTTCTCTTTAGATTTTTGTCGACCGTCAAAACAGCTAAGTTTTGATTGACTGCTAAATCATAAATAATGTCATCAGTATGTCTTAAATCATTTGAAAGATGATCTATTTCGGTTGATTTATTGGTAAGTAGTTCTAGCAATAATGAGTTTTTCCTTGCCCTTTTGAGGTTTAATTTTTCAAGTTCATTAGTTATTTCAGGCAGGGTTATTAATTCAAATTTCCCAAATAAATGTTCCAACTCAATTTCAAAATTAATTCCAGCATCAATTATGGCGACCCAGCCACACGCATCGATGATGATTCGCTGAGTCATTATACCGCCTATTGTATTATACCGTATCCAATTAATCGCCAACGAGAACCGATTCTTCTTGAAAGTGAAACACGTTCTCCTGAATCAACACAGATTGGCAGTTTTAATTCTAAAGCTGTCCTCGTCTTTTCAGCGTTTCTGGTTACTCCAACCGATGTCGCAGTTGCTACATTAATCATCAACATTTCATTATTTCTTAGAGGTTGGATTTTCTCTGGTTTATCTAAGTCGGAAGAAACCATTGATTCCATCAAGTGTACTGATATTTCTAACGCAGACCTTACTTCTGGTAATTCTCCTTCTAATGAGACCACTTGTCCTGATAAATTATCTGAAGTAGTGATTGATGGGTCAAGTTTAGTTGCAAGACCACAAAGACCTCCAGCATGCATTTTCTCTAACGCTAAACCACCGCCCTGCATACTTGTAACAGTAGCAGAAATAGGTTCCCATCTAGTTTTTGATCCTTGTTCTATTTTCCTTCCAGGGCCAATAACAACCTTGTCACCAATTTTAAATTCGCCTCTAACAATACTACCACCAATCACTCCACCCAGCAGTTTTGCTGGTCTGGTGCCTGGGCGATTAATGTCAAATGACCTTGCAACATGCATCAATGGCTTTTCCTTTTCATCACGCTTTGGGGTTGGAATCGTTTTCTCTATTGCACCAATAAGAATGTCCAGATTAACATCATGATGAGCAGAAACTGGAATTATTGGTGCATTTTCAGCAACAGTACCACTCAAAAAATCCTTAATTTCTTGGTGAGATTCAATCGCACGTTCTCGACTGACTAGGTCAATCTTATTTTGAACAACTACAATATTTTTTATTCCAGACATATTCAACGCCATCAAATGCTCTCTAGTTTGAGGTTGGGGGCATTTTTCATTAGCTGCAACCATCAACATTGCGCCGTCCATAATTGATGCACCAGTAATCATGATTGCCATCAATGTCTCGTGCCCTGGTGCATCAACAAAGGACACAACTCTTTGTAAATCATCAGGAGAATCTTTCTTACCTTCTGGATGTTTTCCAGTAGCGTAGTAGGTGCCGTCATCAGTTTTGTAAAATGCAGTATCAGCATATCCAAGTTTAATCGATATGCCTCGTTTCCTTTCTTCAGAATGCGTGTCAGTCCAAACACCGGAAAGAGCTTTTGTCAAAG
>CEUB01207749.1_pt1 | contig 19459 bp, 12 predicted proteins | sample 356491 | NCBI WGS metagenome assembly CEUB01 (sample SAMEA2623370, study PRJEB7988) | marine metagenome | isolation source: saline water (ENVO:00002010), including | reverse complement strand
CTTATCGTGGAGGGTAGCTGAGGCTGGAGTTGAGATTATGCAAGAAATTATTGAATCATTTTTCAAAGAACGAAGCCTAGTTAATCACCAACTTGCTTCCTACAATGACTGTATCCCGTCCACAGTTAACCAACTCTCTCGAATGGAGAAAATCATTCGTAACATCCGTGTCGGAACTGATGAAGAAATCATCGATGACCTCGGTGGCTACATCAAACTAGACGTTGCCGACCAAGAAATCGTCATTCGTTTGAAGGACATTAAACTCGGCGCACCAAATATTCGTGAGGCTAACGGTTCCTATCACAACGCTTCTCCAATGGAATGCAGACTTCGAAAGTTGACGTACCAATCCCCGGTCAGCATCGATTTCACAATCTATCGAAACGGCGTCGCTTCCTTCCCTGAAGAAGGTGTACAAGTAGGTTCAATCCCTATTATGGTTCGTTCCCAACGTTGCCACCTCCACCCAAGCCATATCGCTGATGGACGCACTCTCGAACCGAGTAAGTCAAGCGAAGATGCGGCCCTTCTTGCAGAACTTCTTCGCTCTCGAGGTGAAGACCCACTTGACCCAGGTGGCTACTTCATCATCAACGGTACTGAGCGTGTTCTCATCTCCATGGAAGATCTTGCACCGAACAGAGTTACTGTTGAAATCAACAAGCGTACTGCAAAGCGTACGGAAGTCGCTAAGATCTTCTCCCAGAAGAACGGTATGCGTAAGCCACTCACAGTCGAAAAGCGACGTGATGGTATGCTCATGGTGAAGGTAAGTACTGCTGGTACAACTCCAATTCCTGTTGTTCTCCTCATGAGGGCTCTTGGAATCGAAAACGATCAAGAAGTTTTCACTGCTATCTCAGGTCCTCAAGAGACCTTCAAGTACATCGTTGCAAACATCAACGAAGTCAATGGAGACGAGAAGCAAGAAGGCGAATACGACGTCAAGAGTACCAATGAAGCATACGAATGGTTGCAAAAGAAATTCGCAGCAGGTCAACAAAAGGAATACCGTGAAGCACGTGTAAACCAACTTCTTGACAGAGAACTTCTCCCTCACCTTGGTGACCAAACCGAAGACCGAAAGAAGAAGGCTATCTTCCTCGGAAGAATTGTCCGTCAAGTTCTCGAAATGGCACTAAACGACTCGGAACCGAATGACAAGGATCACTACGCAAACAAGCGTGTACGACTTGCAGGTGACCTTATCGAGGATTTGTTCCGTGTTTCATCCGGACAACTTGCTCGTGACCTAAAGTACCAACTAGAGCGTCATCACAACCGTAAGAGAGAACTCAAGATTACCTCCTGTCTACGACCGGATGTTCTCTCTTCGAAGATTCTTCACGCACTTGCTACAGGAAACTGGGTTGGAGGACGCTCTGGTGTCAGCCAACTTCTCGACAGAACAACATACCTTGCATCCCTTTCACACATGAGGCGAGTTACCTCTCCTCTTGTTCGAAGTCAACCTCACTTCGAAGCACGTGACCTTCACCCTACACAATGGGGACGTCTTTGTCCTAACGAGACTCCGGAAGGACAGAACTGTGGTCTTGTAAAGAATGCAGCTCAAATGGTTGACATCTCTGAAGAAGTCGATCCTCACGAAGTTCGTGAGCGCCTTGATGAACTGGACGTATACCAACCAGAGGACTGGACTGACGGTGACAGAGTTCACGTCAACGGTGACATCTATGGTATGCACAAGAAGGGTAAGAACCTCGTTAACCACTTCAAGAACGCACGCCGACGTGGAACCATCCCTTCGGAAGTTTCCATTCGTCACGATATTGAAAACCGAGACATCTTCATCAACACAGACAAGGGACGAATTCTTCGTCCTCTGCTTGTTCTATATGATGGCACACCACGTCTCGAAAATCATCATCTTGTCGACCTTGCTGCAGGTAACATTACCTTCAAGGATCTCGTAAACGACGGTATTGTCGAGTGGGTAGATGCTGAAGAAGAAGAAGATCTCTACATTGCTCCAAGACCGTTCGTTCTTCCTGAAACTGTGCCAAGTGGCAAGTTTGCTGGCCGACCAGTAACTCACGAAAAGATTCGATGGGTCAATCTCGGAGAACCTGGTGAATCCAATGCAGCTCTTGAAGCAGAAGTTCGAATGCCAAATGGTACAATTCAAGTTGCTAAGTTGGAAGTTCCACTCCTCTTCGGAGCAGAACACACCCACGTTGAAATCGACCCGCAACTGGTGCTTGGTGTATGTGCATCTCTCATTCCGTACCCAGAACACAACTCAACCCCTCGTGTTACTGGTGGTACTGCAATGGTCAAGCAATCACTCGGTTTGCCTAGCGCAAACTACCGTCTGCGCCCGGACACACGTGCTCACATCTTGCATTACCCTCATCGTTCAATTGTCCGAACAGATGCAATGAAGACCACAAACTTCGATGAGCGACCTGGTGGTCAGAACTTCATCGTTGCAATCATGTCTCTACATGGCTACAACATGCAAGACGCTGTCATCATGAATCGAGCATCAGTCGATCGTGGCCTTGGACGTTCAACCTTCAACCGAACCTACAACGCAGAACGCCGCCGATTCCCAGGTGGTCAAGTTGAAGAGATCGAAAAGCCTGGAAACAAGCTTACTGAAGTAAAAGGATTGAAACCTGCTGAAGCATACTTCCACTTGGAAGATGACGGATTGCCTCTCCCTGAAACATATCTCGAAGGCGGAGATGTCCTCGTTGGAAAGACGAGCCCTCCTCGATTCCTCGAAGAATCCAACAGTGGTGCTTTCCTCATGGCACAAGAGCGTCGAGAATCTTCAATGCTCGTTCGCCATGGAGAGAAGGGATGGGTCGACAACGTATACGTCACCGAATCTGACAACTCAGGTCGTCTTGTTCGTGTTATGGTTCGAAGCCACAAGGTTCCCGAAGTCGGCGATAAATTCGCTTCCCGTCACGGACAAAAAGGTGTTATTGGAAGACTCGTTGAGCCTGAAGATATGCCATTTACACAAGATGGTGTCGTTCCTGATTTGATTATCAACCCTCACGCGATTCCATCACGTATGACAGTAGCACACGTACTGGAAATGATCGGTGGTAAGGTTGGTGCTATGGAAGGACGTCGTATCGACGGAACTGCATTCCGTGGAGAAAAGGAAAGCAGCCTACGTGATGGACTTGTTCGAAACGGGCTTGCTCACACTGGCCGTGAAATCATGGTAAATGGAGAAACAGGTGAATCATACCCTGCTGAAATTTTCGTTGGATGTATCTATTACCAGAGACTCCACCATCTTGTCAGTTCCAAGATTCACGCCCGTTCCCGTGGCCGTGTTCAAATTCTTACCCGTCAACCAACCGAAGGTCGTGCCCGTCAAGGTGGTCTACGATTTGGTGAGATGGAGCGTGACTGTCTGATTGCACACGGTGCTTCGATGGTCATCAAAGACCGTCTACTCGATGAGTCTGACGGAATTGACATGTTTGTATGTGCTCAATCAGGGCACATTGCATGGTACGATCCAAAACGTCGAACCTACGTCAGTCCAGTTCATGGAGATGGTGCAGAAGTCTACAAGGTACAGACTTCTTATGCATTCAAACTTCTACTGGATGAAATGAAGAGTCTCGGGGTTGCTATGCGACTTGAACTGGAGGACCGAAGATGAGCCGAAGAACAACACTAATCCCAAAGCGAATTGCACAAATTCGCTTCAGCTTGATGGACCCGAGTGAAATCCGTAAGATGTCATCTGTGGAAGTCAAAACTCCGGATACCTACAAGGATGATGGGCGCCCATACAACCAAGGATTGATGGATTCTCACATGGGTGTTATCGAACCTGGTTTGGTTTGTCCAACTGACAACTGTAAGTATGACGAATCACCTGGTCACTTTGGACATATTCAACTTGAACTTCCGGTCATTCACATCGGTTTCGTAAACCTCATCAAGACAGCATTGAAGTCGACATGTAACTCTTGTAGTCACGTTCTCCTTCACTCCGCAAAGGAGACTCACCCTTCGAACCCAGAACTATCTGAACAAGATTACTACCGATCTCGTATCCGTGATATCATCACCAAGCACGGTGTTGGTTCAACAGAATTCTCAAGCATCATCAAGGAAGTCGAGAAGATTGCATCTGCAAAGAACCGACGTACTTGTATGCACTGTGGAGCTCTTCAAGGAGAAATCCGTCTTGACAAGCCAACCACATTCAAGGAGAAGACTGAGAATGCTACAACCGGTGGAAAAGAGACTGAGAGAAAGATGAATCCTCGTGACGTTCGTGAGTGGCTTGCAAGCATTCCACCAGAACACTTGATTTTCATTGGAATGGATAAGCAAAACCGACCAGAATGGACTGTTTTGAAGGTTCTACCAGTTCCTCCTATTACCGTTCGACCATCGATTACACTTGACAGTGGAGACCGTTCAGAGGACGACTTGACACACAAACTTGTTGACGTTCTACGTATCAACCAACGTTTGCAGGAGAACCGTGATTCTGGTGCACCTCAATTGATTGTTGAAGATCTTTGGGAACTTCTCCAGTACCACGTTACAACCTACTTCGATAACCAAACATCTGGTATTCCTCCTGCACGACACCGATCTGGCCGTACATTGAAGACTCTGACACAACGACTCAAGGGTAAGGAAGGACGTTTCCGTTCCAACCTATCCGGTAAGCGTGTTAACTTCTGTGCACGTTCCGTTATCTCTCCTGATCCATACCTTGGAATCAATGAAGTTGGTGTTCCTAAGAAGGTTGCAAAGGAATTGACCGTACCTATTCGTGTTACTCTTCGTAACAGAGAACAGATGCGACAAATGATTCTACGTGGTCCTGATGTCCATCCAGGTGTGAACTACATCGTTCGTGGTGACGGCCGACGTGTTCGAATCAACCCTCGAAGCCGTTTGATCAATGCTGGTTTCCGATGTCACAATCCAGAATGCCACTCTGGAGACGCACTGAAGGGTGAACCATATCCTGGACTAGCATATGGATTGAACCAAGTTCTCTTTGCACCGAACTTCCTGCCAGGTTTGGTTGTTCGTGAAATCCAGAACCTCGAAGGAAGTGGACTTGACGAAGTTACCTATGCGGTCGATGATGATGCAACGCTTCGTAATCTCCGTGGAGAAGACGAACACGGCCATCCTCTGCCTGAAGATGATCCTCGTGCAGTTCTTCATTACCGATGGTTGCACGAACTTGGTCAAGCAGACAATCCGGATCCTGAACCGTTCCCAGAACATCTTGAACTTCGTTGCCCTCACTGTGGTAGCCCTAGTGATGAGTACGATATGCCAACACCAGTCGAAGATCGTCTCTCGACTCTCGATGTACGTGGTAATCCAAAGCCAGGTATGCAAGTAGAACGCCACCTAATTGATGGAGACGTTGCGATCTTCAATCGACAACCATCTCTTCACAGAATGTCGATGATGGTTCACGAAGTGCGTGTTATGGAAGGACATACATTCCGATTCAACCTCGCAGTATGTACTCCTTACAACGCTGATTTCGATGGTGACGAGATGAACCTTCACGTTATTCAGTCTGAAGAAGCACGTGCAGAAGCAAAGATTCTGATGAGAGTGCAAGAGCACATCCTCACACCTCGTTATGGTGGAGCAGTTATTGGTGGTATACACGATCACATTTCTGGTGCTTACCTTCTTTCACGCCCGGGAACAACCGTACTCAAATCCCATGGTCTTGAGATGCTCGGAAGTATTGATTATATCGGAGAACTGCCTGAGATTATCAAAGATGAAAATGGAAAGGATGCATTCAGAGGTCACGATTTGATTTCCCTGATTATCCCTGATAACATCAATCTTCACTTCATGTCCAGAAGCCGTGATGAAGTTCACGTCCAAAACGGAAACGTTACAGGAACTCTCGACAAGCGTGCTATTGGTGCTGAAGACGGTCGTTTGTTGGACGCTATCGTCCAGACAAATGGTTCAGAAAAAGGAGCACAATTCCTTAATGAATTTACTCGACTTTCAATTGCAGCTTGTACATCTCTTGGATTTACAACGGGAATTGATGACGAAGATTTGACCGCAGAGGCGCTTGATGCTATCCATGCAGCAAACGCTGAAGCTGGTGAACTTGTTAACAAAGAACTTGCACACTTCGAATCTGCTAAGGGAGATCCTCGAAAGTACGAACCTCGTGCTGGTCGAACAATGCGTGAAACTCTTGAAGAGAACATCATGGTTATGCTCGATGAAGGAAAGCAAGCTGCTGGTGACGTTGCGAAGAATGAATTGAATCAATCTGGTTCAACAAACGCTGCTGTAAACATGGCGATTTCTGGTGCTCGTGGTTCAATGGATAACCTGAACATGATGGCTGGTTCGATTGGACAAGCAAAGGTTCGTGGAAAGCGTCTCGAACGTGGATACGACGACCGTGTTCTTCCTCACTTCAAGCGTGGAGGACGTGGCGCAGAAGACCGTGGATTCATCTCCGGTTCCTTCAAGCGTGGACTTGAGCCAACTGAGTTCTTTATGCTCTCCGTTTCTGGAAGAGAATCTCTTGTCGATACAGCGGTTCGTACGTCCAAGTCTGGATACATGCAACGCCGATTGATTAACGCAATGGATGATCTCAAGGTTTTCAACGATGATATGCTCTCTGTTCGAAACACTGCAAACCGTATTATCCAATTCTCATATGGAGAAGATGGAATTGACCCAAGCCGTGGTGTTCATGGATCTGCTTTCAATATCGATGTTATCATCGATGGCGCCCTTGGTACCGATGGAGTAACAGTCGTTACCCGTGAAAGTCTAGAACGTGAAGAGCGTGAAGACGACCTTGGTGCTTGGGACGATGAGTCTACTGAAGTCGATTATGATGGAGGTGACAACTGATGGTCGTTAAGAGTGCAACCAAGAAGAAGCTCATGGATTTGGGCATTGCAGAAAACTTTGCTCACACACTAGCAAACGATCGTAAGTGGGATGATGTAAAGATTCTCACCGCACAAGAAATCGCTCAGATTTGTGAAACCGATTCAGAAACCTCTGCCACAATTCGTGGAACTATTGACGGTGCAATGAAGAAGAATCGTGCAAGTGGCTCTGAAGCTACAGGTCCAGTTACTCAAGTTCGTAAGATGCGTCCTAGAGGAACTCGAACCCGTTCTCGTGCAAAGACTGCAGTCGATCTCGATGTCTATAACGTTGAGAAGAAACTTCGCTCTTTTGACGATGAACTTGCAGATGACAAAGTCTTCCAGGCTCTTAATGCAGCAGTTGATAACATGGGTACAAACCGATTCAGTGGTAAAATCATCCATGACATGACTCTTGCAATCCACAAGCGCGGTCTCAAGAAATTGACGAAGAAACAAGCTTCCGATGTCATTAATGATGCATACGCTGCTCTGGACAAAGCCAGTATCGATCCATTCGAAGCTGCAGGCATTATCACCGCTCAATCAATTGGAGAACCAGGTACACAGATGACCATGCGTACGTTCCACTATGCGGGTGTTGCTACGGTTAACGTTACCCAAGGGCTACCTCGTATCATCGAGATTGTCGATGCGCGTAAGGTTCCGAGTACGCCGACCATGATTATTCGTTTGATGCCAGACAAGAACTCTCCTGAAGAAGCACAGAAACTTGCTGCATCTCTTGAGATTACAACTACTGCAAACATTTCTCAAATTGAAACAGACGTTGCTCAGCGACGACTTGTTCTCAAGTTGAACAAAGGAAACCTCAAGCAAAAGAACATGACTGGTATGGAGGTTAAGGATAAACTCGAAAGAGCACTTCGACTCTATGTACAAGCTGATAAGGAAAAGAATCCAGGTATACTGACTATTATTCCTGGTGTTCACAACGAAGAAGATCTTGCTGAATTGCAGGATAATCCTCCGTCCTACACCATGCTTCTACAACTTGAAGAAAAGATTCGTGACATGCGTCTGAAGGGTATTCCTAGCATTGAGCGTGCAAACGTCCAATACGATGACAAAAACGGTGAATACTATCTTTCCACCATTGGATCAAATCTCTCAAGAGTAAGCGAAATTGAATCGATCGATCGTTCTCGTACATACACGAACAATATCATTGAGATTTTCAATTACCTCGGCATCGAATCTGCTCGTCAAGCGATTATCAACGAACTTGAAGCAACTCTGCTCAGTGCTCGTCTTGAAGTCGACGTTCGCCACCTTCTCATGGTAGCAGACGTCATGACCTCTGAAGGTGAAGTACGTGCGATTGGTCGACACGGTGTTTCAGGAACCAAGCACAGTATTCTTGCTCGTGCTGCGTTCGAAGTCACAGTTAACCACTTGCTCAAGGCAGGTATCATTGGTGAAACAGATCGTCTTACTGGTGTCGCAGAGAACATTATCGTTGGACAACCAATTTCCCTGGGAACAGGTAGTGTTGAGTTGTTCTACATCCCTGAGGAATGATTCCAACCATGAGAAACACATGTGGAGAATGGAGGAAGTAAAATGGATCTAAGCCGACAATTAAAGACAGCAATTACAACTGGTAGCCTACTTTTTGGACAACGACAAACTCTCGAAGCTTGTGCACGAGGGGATGCAAGATTAGTGGTCATTGCCGCTAATTGCCCAACCGATTACATCGATGACCTTCGGGCAAAACATCCAGAAGTAACAGTGCATCAAGCACATATCGTCAATCGTGATCTTGGGGTTGCTTGTGGTAAGCCATTCAGTATCTCTACTTTATGTGTAGTCGATGCAGGCGACAGTGATTTGCTTCAACTCGATGACAATATGTCCTGATTTGTCTACTCGACAAATGAAAGGCTTGATGTCTGTTAAGGGTATGGCTTACACATGCGCACGCATGTTAATGCAGCAACAGCCCTACTTTTGACAGCCTTGATGCTGACATCCCTTCTCGTAATTCAACAACCTACTCCTGTTGAAGTACTACCGGAAGAAGATGTGAGTTTCGATGAACCACTGCTTACTTCTGGTCGCTCTTTGAGTACCTCTATTCTCGCTACTGGTAGTGGAGCAAATAACGAAGATGGGGAACATATCGAAGCTCTTCCAAATGGAGGTTGGGTCATTGGTTCCGAATACAATTCAACATTAACTTATGGAACCAAAACCTTGTCACCATCTTCACCGTATGCAAACGAATTCTTTATTGCAATGATGGACGACAAAGGTGCTTGGTCAAATCTTATTGGGGCTAATCACAATTATGGTAGCGGAGGAATTTCTTTTCTAACAGACATCACTCTAGGCATGGCTGGTGAAATTTTTGTATCCGGATATTATTATGGAGAAATTGCTTTCGGCGCACCTACTCCAAACACCCTTATCTCAAACCTCAATCCAAATTATCACGCTGAGGGTTTCATTGCAAAAGCCGACCCAATGGGTAATTGGATGTGGGCGAAAGCTTTCACAACGCTTGTCAATGGTAGTGGAGAGAATAGCCTTACATCAGCTATGCAAGTTGACATGATGGGTAATCTCTTTTTGACAGGTACATTCCAAGGAGAGACCGATTTTGGTGGAATGAGTTTGAATGCAACAAGTCAGGACGTTTACCTTGCTAAATTCGATGGTAATCAAGGCACTCTTAGTTGGGTGATATATGGAGGAGGTATAGGAGCAGACAGCGTTTTGGACATGGCAATTACTCCAGGTAACGGCGTAAAACTAGCAACTTATACTGATGGGCTTTCCCAATGGGGGTCAAATACATACATTGCAGTTGGAAATCTTGACGCAGTTATCATTGAAGTCGATCCTAATGGAGCAGTATTAGGGACAACTGGGATGGGTACAAGTGGTCAATCTACGCTCGTCTTACAGATTAAAGTCGATGGAGCAGGTGACACCTACCTCTCAGGAACATTTGGAGGAACTTTGTCAAGTGGTGGTTGGACAGCAACAGCTACGTATGGTGGGAATGATATTTTCATTGCCAAGAGTGCTACTAATCAGGCAAATAGTTGGGCTACTGTTGCAGGAACAAGTTCAACCGATGAACCACAAGGCATGGCGATTACTTCCAATGGCGGCGTTATGTTTGGAGGATATCTAACTGCGACATTCTATGCTGGCTCGAAATCACTTTCAAATCAAAATCATGATGGATTTGTTGTCGGTCTTTCTTCGAATGGAGCTGTTGATTGGATTGAACGAATTGGCGGCTCACAATATGATTATGTATTTGGTATGGCATCGAATAGTTCTGATTACATCGGAGTTTCCGGTGGCTTCTCAGGGTCTATGACTCACAAGGGCAAGCAAGTGACTTCAGGTGGACTTCGCGATGTTTACGCATGGATTTTCGACCCGTCTTCTCTCAAAGATACTGATGGCGATGGAGTCTTAGACTCGGCTCCAGATAATTGCCCTACTGTCTCAAATTCAGATCAGGCAAATACTGATGGTGATTCAGAAGGAGATGCATGTGATTCAGATGATGACAACGACGGCCTAACAGATAATTTCCCGGACAACTGTCCACGAAATGGTGAATTTAATTGGACCAGTTCTCGTGACTTCAACGACCCAGCCTCATCAACAGATTGGGATAACGATGGATGTAAAGATGATTCAACAGAAGATACTGATGATGATAATGATGGAGTTACAGACGGAGTAGATGAATGCCCGAGAACAAGTTACGCTCCACCTCGACCAACATGGATCTCTGATTCGGCAACGGATATTGATGGCGATGGATGCCGCGATTCTGATGAAGATACAGATGATGATGGAGACGGCTTTGAAGACGCTGCGGACGATTGTCCAACAGTGATTGGCACCTCTACGATGGGTACGGAAGGGTGTCTCGATTCAGATGGAGATATGTGGTCAGATACGACCGACGACTGTCCTAATCAAGCTGGAAATTCCACTGCTAGCGGGCTCAATGCTTGTCCTGATGGCGATGGCGATGGCTGGGCTGATACAATCGATGATCGTCCTACTGACCCAACTGTCTGGAGTGATTCAGATGATGATGGCTATGGAGACAATCTTGGAAGTACTCCAGCAGATGCTTGTCCAGATACTCCTGGAACCTCTACTGTAGATCGATTTGGTTGCGTTGACGCTGACGGTGATGGCCTTTCGACTCCTACTGCAGGATGGGGTGTCGACAGTGGTGCTGATGCATTCCCGAGCGATGCTACACAATGGTCAGACTTTGATGAGGATGGCTTTGGAGACAATTACGGGAATTCAACATGGTTAGACCGGCCCGAAAATTGGGTTGGTGAACTCATCACTGGTGCTACAGATCAAGACGCATGTCCAATGCAACCTGGGACAAGTTGGCAAAATGGAATTCTTGGCTGTCCAGACTCCGATGGAGATGGATGGTGGGATGTACAAGATGCATTCCCTAGCGAACCAACCCAATGGATTGATGTTGATGGCGATGGTTATGGGGATAACCAATCTGGTGTAGATCCTGATGCTTGTCTAAATATTGCAGGTAATTCAACAATTGATCGACTTGGCTGTACTGATACTGACGGCGATGGCCGCTCCGATCCTGAACTCTCATGGACCGTAGTAAACGGAGCAGACGAGTTTAGACTTGAACCCACTCAATGGTTCGATACTGATGATGATGGCTATGGTGATGAAATTAATGGATTCGAAGGAGACAGTTGCCCAGAGGTCTATGGATTGTCTAAATTAGATAGGTTTGGTTGCCTCGATACTGATCGAGATGGATATTCAGACCCAGATGGAAATTGGACTCTTGCTGATGGAGCTGATGCTTACGTGGACGATCCGTTCACTCACATATTTGTAGAACCTGAACCGAAAGAGTCTGATGAAGAGAACTTCTTTGCTAGCCCTCTTATGCTCGTCGTGTATGGTCTTGTTGTGCTTGTTCTCGCTGGATTAGGTTTCATGATGACTCGAAAGGGAGATGGAGCAGATGTTGCTAAACAACTACCTACTCAGGGAATGCAGCAACCGATGCAGCAACAAGTGGTTATGCCAGCGGCACAACAGAATCCATACGTCCAGCCAATACAAACTCAAACATATGCTCAAGCCGCAGTGGCACCACCTACTCCTCAGCCTGATCCTGCCAGAGAATATTACAATGGATTGATCGCTCAAGGATATCCTCCTGAATCTGCTGCAAGTTACACGACGCAGTACTTCCCTGGATTCCAAGCCTAACCCTCTCTTAGTTTGAGTGACACATTCAAGGCTTGGCCATAGGTCAGTTGGCCATGGGCACCCTGGAATCACTTGATTGGGCTCGTCGTTTTCTCGATGAAACTCCAGGTGATTCAGAAATTGGCTGCCCAATGCTGTCTTGCTCAAGTTAGGAATGATGAAGACACTGTAATGCTCGTTCTTAGAGGAACTGCTATGAACAAATCATACGCACCGCTGAATAATGAAGCTTAGACTCCATCAATTTCTTTCCAAATGCGGAGAGTTTTCATCCAAAGGTGATGTGAAAAAAGCAATTTGGGATGGAGATGTGACAATCAATGATTCAATTATCAAGAATATTGCTTACGAATTCAACCCTGCGAAACGTTCAGTGAAATACAGAGGAAAAGAATTATTCCTCCCATCCAATGATGTATATTTCCTTCTTAACAAACCTGCAGGTTACATCTGCTCCAGATTGAATTCACAAGAACTTGAATTGAATAAGACATCGATATATGAGCTTTTTCGAAACGCAGTAGAACCCTCTGTCTATGAGACATTGGTTACTGTTGGAAGACTTGATGAAGAGACAACAGGCTTTCTTTTAGTTACAACCGATGGAAAGTTAGTTCACTCGATTACAGATCCAGCCAAGAAGATTAGGAAGACATACCGTGTTGAAACAGAATCCAAAATTACTGAGCGTCAACTCCAATCAATACGTAATGGAGTATCGGTTTCAGTTGTTGAATATGGTTCACGAGAACAGTTTAGAACCCGCCCGGCAACAATTGAATTAGAGCACAAATCATGTGCAATACTTACCATTGATGAGGGTAAGAAACGACAGATTCGAAGGATGTTCACTTCACTTGATAATCACGTCACGCAACTGCATCGACTCGGTACTGAAGGAATGCAATTAGACGATTTCAATTTAGACGAAGGTGAGTTTTGTTCCGTAACTCTTGATGAGATCAATCAAGCCATCTTTTTCTGATTAGAACAATCGCTTGGTTAGATCAAACACATATCGAATTCCGATAATGAATAGAATTGCAACGAACACTTGCATGATACGCTGTTCTGAAACCTTGGCAATACCAACCCTTGCTCCAATATTAGCTGCTATAATCACAACAAAAGGCAACAGTAGAATGAGGATAATATTTGATTCTAAAACCTCCCATTGACCTTCGTTCAATGCGAATAGATGGGCGATAATTGACAATGGAATGACGAACATCATGATGTGAAGGCTGGTTCCAATTGCTTTCCGAGATTGAAGTGATCCGTAGGTTCTGAGTACAGGGACATAGATTGCACCAGCTCCTATTGCCAGAACCGATGATAACATGCCTCCAATACCAACGCCAATCCGCAATGGCATTGTCGAAACGCTTTCTTCCACGGTATCCTTTTTGCCACGGGAACGTATTGTTTTGATGATAGCCCATGTGATAAATCCAAGACTCAGTACCTTGAATAATACATCAAAGGATCCACTTAAGGAGGCGACAAGAACAACCCCTATTATTGCTCCTGGCAACGCTCCAACGAGGCTTTCTTTGAGGCGGATATCAGAATAAAAACCTTCTTTCCTGTGGCGTAATCCAGATCCATACGCTACAGTGCCAGACAAGCCGAGAGAAACGATTAGTAATGCTCCATTGATTTCCCATCCTGCTCCATAATGAAGAAGTGGTGCAAAGAGCAATCCTCCACCTAATCCGAGTGGTGCGAACAAGAAGCCAATGAACGCGCTGCCGAGTAGAACCAAGGCAATTGTCAAAGCGTCCATGAGTGTTGGAAATTGTTGTTGCATATCATATCAGCGGAGTTTTACAATACTTTCATATGGTTTGTTGTAAGGGTTAGATTCATGTCTGCAATGATAATTGGTTTAGCCGTCGGAGGATTCCTCTTCCTTATCCTTTTGATTTGGTTTTTCTCAACATGGAATCGATTGGTTCGACTTGAAGAGAACGTGAATAAATCATGGGCTGATATCGATGTATTGCTCAAGCAACGTTACGACATGATTCCAAATCTTGTTGAGACAGTTAAGGGATACGCATCCCATGAAAAAGAAATCTTTGATGCGTTTGCAGTAGCACGCCAAGCTGCGGCTGGTGCATTGGCTCAAGGAGATGTAAAGGGTGTTGGAGCAGCAGAAAGCACACTTGCTGGCCTTATTCCACGAATCAATATGGTTGCAGAACAATATCCTGATCTGAAGGCAAATGCATCCTTCGTAGAACTCCAGAAGCAACTTGTAGCTCTAGAAAACCAAGTCGCTGACCGAAGAGAGTTCTACAATGCATCTGCTACAAACTTCAATGCAGCCATTCAAATGATTCCTACAAATATCGTTGCAGGAATGAAAGGCTGTGTACGCAGAGACCTTTTCGAAGTCAAAGGAATCGAGCGAGAGAACGTCAAGATATCCTTCTGAGTACATGGAATCAACAAATCAACTCAAGTTGATTGTATGGAGAGTCATGGATGTTCCTCGTAATCGGTCACAGTTCTCTCGCCATTGAGTTGGCTCGTTGGTGCTCGAAGAGACGACTGACAAGAATCATAGGACTTGCTTCTGAAATGGGTATTGTTGAAGATGTGGGTGAATGTGAAGTACTCCCGCTTCCTTCTCAGATGCCTGCTGCAGAATTACCTGACAGTGGACACCATCCAACAGCTGTGATTCTTGTTGATGCCGATGTCTTAAGCGATTCAATTCCTTTGCTGGCGCTTCGAGGTCGATGGCCAGAAGTCCCTCTACTCACGACTGAAGCAGAAGGTATCGATGATTCAGTTGATGGAATTGATACGGATGAAATTATTGCTGCTGCTTATCGAGAGAAAATCCGTTCCTGGGAACGTCATGCTGGTGCTAAGGTTCTCGAAACTTACCTCAAGGGATTGGACAAAGGTTCCAAAGTAGCAATCTTTTGTCACGACAATCCAGATCCCGATGCTTTAGCCTCTGCTTTAGCAATGGAAGCCGTCTGTACCTCGCTTGGACATTTGCCCACAATTTACCATGGCGGTCAGATTGAGCATCAGCAAAACCAAGCTATGGTTCGGCTCCTTGAGATTCCTCTGCGTCGACTTATTCTCGATTGGGAACTTGAAGATGTCCTAAATGAAGCCGATTGCATCGTTACCGTTGACTTCCATCAACCTGGTGCAAATAATATCTTGCCAGAGGAATGCGTCCCTCATGTCATCATTGATCACCATACATCTGATAAGCCTGTTACAGCCGATATCGCCTTCCTACGTCCAGAATACTCTGCAACATCATCCCTTATTGCGAATCTATTGATGAACATGAGTGTCGATATGACTCCACGTCTTGCAACTGCTCTTTCATTTGGTATCCGTACAGATACACTTTCCTTTACTCGCTCATTCAATCCAGTTGACTTACGAGCATTAATGTGGCTAAATACATGGGTCGATTCTGAATTACTTATCTCTATAGAAGCGCCTCTAAAGAACTATGAAACACTCGATACGTTCACGCAAGCCTTAGCAAATAAGATCCATGAAGAGTCTCTAATCCTTGCGCCGATTCCACAATTAAAGAGTCGAGACGATTTATCTCAAGTCGCTGATTTCTTATTCGCTACAAAAGGAACTGATGTCGTTGTTGTGTATGGGATACAGAGAAACAAAGTATTGCTCTCTGCACGAAGCCGACGAGAAAATCTGCATCTTGGATTATCATTATCCAAGCAGTTCCCCGAGGGTCAGGCCGGTGGGCATAAGGGGCTAGCAGGAGGGCAGATTCTGTTTGAAACGCTTGGTTTTGAAGAATTTACAGATGTCGATGAAAAAGGAAGTGAAATTCTTGACCTGATGACTGAACAGCTTCGAAATATTTTCACGCAGGAGGACTTGTCCTGACATCCTCTATTCCGTTCATCGATGTGAGTCCAACGCTGAGATTGCTTGGAACAGCCCACGTTGCATCCGCATCTGTAGAGGCAGTAAAGACACAAATTGCTGAATATCAACCAGATCTTGTTGGAGTTGAACTGTGTAAATCACGACATGATGCATTGGTTGAAGGACGTCGACTCGACAAGGAAGGCTTGCTTAGAGTCATCAAAGAAGGCAAAGCACCAATGGTACTCATGCAAGCAATGCTCAGTGCGGAACAAAGACGCATGGGCTTGAATGAAGGCCAAGAGCCAGGGGCAGAACTTCTGGCGGCAGTTGAAACGGCCAAAGCAGCAGACATTGAAGTTGCACTTGTTGATAGGGATATTCAAATTACAATGAAACGTGCTTGGAAGAAAATGCGCTGGAGAGAACGTTTTCGACTTCTCTATTCTCTCTTTGGAGATGAAGAAGAACTTGATGAGGAAGTCGATATTGAACAAATGCTTTCCGATTCAGATCTCCTTTCTTCGATGATGAACGAATTGAAACAGTTCTCTCCTGGTGCAGGAGAGGTGCTCATCGATGAACGAGATCGATACATCGCTGAGCGAATTATGAAGTCCAAAACAGAAGGAAAGATGTTGGTCGTCGTCGGGGCTGGGCATCTGAAAGGGATTGCTCGCACTTTGGAAGAATATACTCCGCTTAATGATGCTGAGATGAACGAACTTTCAACGGTTCCAAAAAGAGGGCTTGTAGGCAAAATTCTTCCCTTTGCAATTCCTCTTATTGTGATGGGTCTTGTAGGTTTTTCATTATGGAATAACGACTCAATCGATATCGTCAAGATGTTGACGATTTGGACATTATTCAATGCCGTTTTTGCAGCAATTGGTTGTATAATTGCTCGAGGTCATCCTCTCGCAATACTTACTGCAGCCCTTGCCAGCCCCATTACATCGTTAAATCCAGCCCTCGCTGCAGGTTGGTTTGCGGGGTATGTTCAACTCAAAATCGCTGAACCAACAGCAGAAGATCTGCAACAATTTCTCAAAGGAACATCCATTGGTGGATTTTGGAGTAATCCTGCAGGGCGTGTCCTTTTGGTCACTGCCCTGACAAATTTAGGCAGTATGCTCGGAGCTTGGTTTGCCGCTGCAGGGTTTATTGGAGGAGGCGTAAACTAACGAAGTTTACGTATCACTGAAAGTAAGTCAGTATGTGCTTGCACGTCATGGACACGGAGCCAATCGATGTTTTCTTGTTGTGCATATGCAGCAACTCCTAAGGTTCCGAAGAGTCTGTCTTCTGTTCGTTCTTGGCCAGTGATTTGTCCGATCATTGATTTTCTAGAAACTCCCCAAAGTAGGGCAAGGTTATGTTCTCCACGTAGAAGTTCATGGGCTTTTAGTAAGTCAATATTGTGCTGAAGTGTTTTCCCAAATCCCATCCCTGGGTCAAGACAAATCAATTCAGATGGATGTCCTGCATCGATGAGTTCTGTGGCTTTCTTCTGGAGTTCCGAGCACACCTCGTTTACAACATTTGAATAAACTGGATTTGATTGCATCGTTTTTGGTTCTCCAAGCATGTGCATTATACATACAGACACGCCAGTATCAAGTACAAGATTCTTCATGGAATGATCTCTTAATCCTGATACATCATTAATCATCGATGCACCTGCTTCAATAGCTCTTCTGGCAACCTCTACATTTCTTGTATCAATGGATATACGTGGATTGTCAAGTCGTTCGCATAGGCCTTCAATAATTGGAATTACTCGTTTAATTTCTTCCTTTAGTGTGACAGGTTTTGAACCAGGACGTGTACTTTCTCCTCCGATATCCAATATCTCACATCCCTGTTCAATCATCAATATGCCATTGGAAATTGCCTCATCGACGGAGGTTTGTCTTGAAGGGCCATGGAATGAGTCAGGAGTCGCATTCAGGATGCCCATTATTCCAGGACTTTCTGTTCCTCGGCGGAGAGAAAAGGGTCGCGAGGTTTTGGCCATTAGGCATCCGACGACGGATGGATTCATAAGGGCTCATGCTCAAGGGATTTGCATGTCCGAGATAGAAAGCAACCATTCTATGAGTGGACATGATGTTGTCGAGAGTGATACAAACATCAGCGATGCTCACATCGAGTTGGCTGAGCGACTTGCACTTCGAATGAATATATTTGACAAGCCAGCAATCTTCAATATGCTTTCTAGTCGGGCAAAATGGGGAGCTGGAATAATTACAGTTTCACTTCTGTTCTGGTGGTTACTCATCAGTTCTGGTTCAGATAACATGGATAATGGTGTGTCGAAATTCCTTGGACTTGATTTCAATCAAGTAGCATTACTAGTGATGGTCTTAGCATTCCTATATTCCGTATTTGGAGATTTCAGTCGGGAATTAGGTTCCCTTGTGCCCTCAATCATCTCGGGTGTAATGATCATTTTCGTTGCTTTGTATGTCGGAGAACCAATTGTAACCGCTTTACTCTCGGATTCATTAAGCATCGAAACAGGACTGTGGAGAAGCGGGAGATTGTCTTTGGTCTCAATCGGCGTAATTTATGGTGGGCATCTTATCGTTGATGCATCTCTTCTTCTATGGTTGAGGCGATTCCTTGAATCACATGAGGAAATTGAATTAACACCTCCTAATCGTTCATCCGAAACAACCCAAGATATTGCCTTGGATGATTGACCTCATCATTCATCAATGAGTTCTACGAGGCGACTGTATGTCCGAGCATGGTGTAACCATCTTACGTCTCGGTTATCGGCGTGGAAGAGATCCACGAATTACAACTCATCTGGCTTTAGTTGCCCGTGCGCTTGGCGCTCAGAAATTCCTCTTTTCAGGAGATGAAGATGAAAAGATGGAGGATAATATTTCATCAGTTAATCAGCGATTTGGTGGTGATATGGAGATTGAGCATATTAAGAGCCCAATGGCTTGGCTTCGTCGATTTGTAGAACAGGGATTGGATGGAAACCCGCCTGGTGTAGCAGTTCATCTAACAATGTACGGAGCATCCTTTAGAGAAGTGACACCTACTATTCGTAGAGATCGTCCTCTTGTGGTCATTGTTGGAGGTGCAAAGGTTCCATCTGATGTCTTTCACATATCTCAATACAATCTTGCTGTTGGGAACCAGCCTCATTCAGAAGTTGCTGCATTAGCTCTTTTCCTCGATGGTTGGTACGGTAGTGGCGCAATTGAAAGAAGACTTGATGGTGGCGAATTGGTCATCAATCCAAGTCTTACTGGTAAGGACGTTTACGACACTCGTTCAGAGTAATTATAGTTCGTAATTTCCTTTGAATTCAAAGCCAAGCATTATGGATGGTCTTTTTCGACAATTGTTGATGTCGAGGGGCGGACGCG
>CEUB01135744.1_pt1 | contig 19731 bp, 20 predicted proteins | sample 356491 | NCBI WGS metagenome assembly CEUB01 (sample SAMEA2623370, study PRJEB7988) | marine metagenome | isolation source: saline water (ENVO:00002010), including | reverse complement strand
TTGTACCCGAGCCTGTACCGCCATATGAGGAGAAGTGTATGCCACCTGTAGATGTCATCCCAATAGTTGGTTCAAAGGTAGTGGCGCCGATTCCAAAATAGGTTCCAACAGTATTGTATGGAGTAGAATTACCAGTCAGATTCTCAAAGCCAAGGGATGCATTAGTCGCATCTATGGCTCCAGCATAATGATACCAAGTTGTATCTCCAATATTGAAATAGAATGGTGAATCATCTTCTATCACTGCAATTGGCTCGTCATCTCCAAAGCAACCTGATAGAGCCTGCGTTAAGAGAATGAGGAGTGTCAAAGCAACACCAGCGCGCATGAAACCTCCTCATTGCTACTGTAGAAGAAACCTTTCCCAATCTGTAGAAGGCTCTAAGTGATGAAACTATAGCCGATAGACATGGCACTATCCGGCGGAGCAGTAGTGGGAATAATTGCAGGTGTTGTTGTAATTGTATTGTTAATTTGGTTTATCAGTACTTACAACCGCTTGGTCAGAATGGGAGAAAATGTAAACAAATCATGGGCTGATATTGATGTTTTACTAAAACAAAGATACGACATGATTCCTAACTTAGTCAATATTGTAAAGGGTTATGCTGACCATGAAAAAGATTTGTTCATGGAGTTTGCTAAAGCTCGTCAAGCGGCAGCAGGAGCGCTTTCTTCTGGTGATGTAAGAGGGCTAGGTGCTGCAGAAGGAACACTTGCAGGCTTGATGCCAAGAATCAATATGGTTGCTGAGCAATACCCTGATTTGAAGGCTGATTCTTCTTTCGTAAACTTACAAAACCAATTGGTTACCCTTGAGAACCAAGTATCTGATCGCAGAGAATTTTACAATGCATCCACTACAAATTGGAACTCTGCAATTCAGATGATACCTACCAACATTGTTGCAGGAATGATGTCTGCACAGCGCCGTGATCTATTCGAGGTCACAGACCCTGTACAGAGAGAAGCAGTTCAGATTAGTTTCTGAATAATCACAAACCGGCTGCAATCAAACCGGCTGCAACCCAAGCACCAGCCATAGAACCCAGGTTGGTTAAGGCGGTTACAAGCAGGACTCTTCCTGCACGATTAGTCCAGAATAATTTCATTGAATCTAGTTTCAAGAATACTGCTAAATCTTCAGCGGTCGGTTCTTTGATTTTCAATTGAGCATAACCTGCAAACCAGCCAGCAGCCAGTGCAGGATTTAGCGAAGTGATTGGACTTGCTAAAGCAGCAACTAGAATTGCGATAGGATGTCCTCCTGCAAGCAAGCACATAACTGCAGCAGCAATACAATTGCCAGCTAACCAATAGATGCCATTTTTCTTTATAGATTCCAAATCTCCATTGTAAGCAAACCATCCAAGAAGTCCTAATACTGCAATTGGAATACCCCATGCTATGATTTTGAGAGCCTTTCCACCCTTTGGAATTGTTGATAATTCATCTAATCTCTGTTTATCCTCAACGATATCTGATTCAAGAAACTTAGTCACTCCAGTCAAATGTCCAGCACCCAAAACGGCTAGGACCTTTCCTTTACCTCTTACTTTTGTAATCTCACGAGAAATATATTCATCCCTTTCATCAATAAGTACGGTTCCAGCACCGGGTGAGAGTTCACGTAGGTCCTCCATGAGTGATGTAAGTAAGTCCTTGTCTGCAAGCATAGTTTCCAGGTTTATTTCATCATCCTCATCATCTTCTTCTGAAATTAATGCCCAAAGCAAGCCAACTTTTTCTTTCAAACGCATTTTCTTCCATGCTCTACGTAAAGTGGTTTGAATATCCCTATCGACCAAAGCAACTTCCAAATTCGCTTCTTCTGCTGCATTTACTGCAGCCAATAATTCAGCACCTGGCTGTTGACCTTCATCCAAACCTATGCGTCGTTGTTCGGCTGCAAGTAATGATTGAATTAAGACAAGAGGTGCTTTACCCTCTTTGATAACTTTGAGAAGACCTTCTTTGTCTAATCGGCGCTCATTTGTTAGCGCTGCATGCCTTGATTTGCATAATTCAACCGCTACTATGTCCGGTTGCCATTCAGAAATCTGTTTTTTAACCGCCTCTACAGAAGCGGTTGCAACATGCGCAGTACCTAGTAGGCGCAAATTGTCATCAATATCGATTACAGGTGTTTCGCTCAAATGATTAACCCCCGAAATTATCTCGTAATATTAATTCGATCTGCTCTAATGCTTCTTCCGCATTAAGGCACTTGATATCTTCAAAGGGAATTTGTCCACCCGCTAGCGATTTATGACCGCCCGCTCTTCCTTTTGGGAATAGTTGTGAAAGTTCTTTACCGATATGCAATCCTTCTTTTGTAGTTCTAGCTGAAAGAATAACCTTACTTCTTCGTATTCCAAAAGTAATGACGGTATCTACGCCTTCTGTTGGCAATAAGAAATCGGCTACCTGAGCAATAGCATCACGGTCGACCATCTCTCCAATAGGAGCAAGCATAAGACCACCTTCAAGACTCGCATTTGTCAGTGCTTGTTTGAAAATATCCAATACTTCTTGTGAACGGGGGGGCGCTTCAAATCTACGCATCAAATCCCAATCAATCCATGCTCCAAGCCAAGATAAAGCTCGCAAATCAACCGCATTAAAAGACCGAGTGAATCCTAATGTGTCGGTTCTAATTCCAAATGCTAGGGCTGTAGCAACACTTTTTTCCATTTCTATTTTTGAATTCATAAGGATTGAAGCAACAAGTGATGATGTTGCTGCAAACTCACTTCTTACAAGAATTACATCTCCAGCAGGTCTAATCTCACTTGTATGGTGATCGATTACAATATGGGGGACACAATTTTCTGGAAGTACATTATTGGCGCCAGGATGCGAGAAATCTACACAGATTACAATATCAACCTGCTTTAGGAGGTCTTCGACTTCCCAATCGAGAATCAATCTTCTAGGTTCCAATTCTAGTAGGTTTACCATTGCACGGTTTTGTTGGTGTTCTATCATGCCTCCATGAACAATTTGTGCCTCATGTCCTAAGTTTTCACAAATATGTTTCATCGCCATAGCACTAGCCAAAGCATCCGGGTCAGGATTGTCATGACAGAAAATAGCAACGCTTTGATTTTGATTTTCAGATAATCGGCGCAAAACTTCTCCTGCACCCTGCTTTCTGTCTATCGAGCGCAATCTATCTTGGATTGCAGAAATAGTGAGGTCTTCAACAGATATCATTTCAGCACCTTCTAAATTAAGAGTTGAGAGTATCGGAGTATTTGGCCAATAATTCTTCAATGCTTTAACTGGGTCTTCATCGCAAACTATCTCCTCAAGGAGTAATACTGCGGTTGGTGCTACTTCAGGCAATGGCATTTCATCTAAATTCATCTCTGTAGGTAATATTACAATTTCAGCATCTTCTAGAGCTGTAAGATGTTCAGCTAAACCAATTATTCTTACTCTCGCTCTTGAGCTAATCCATTTAGCAAGACGCATGGCTAGAGGGTCAGAACCAATAATCAGGAACAAAATCAATCCTCCAAAACACTGAGCACATCAAACAGGTCAGCATGCTCTCGCACATCATGCACCCTAATGATGTCAATGCCTTGGTTGAATGCATAGGAAGCGATTGCAAGAGTGCCAGACAATCTTTGAGATGTACTTTCTTGATTACAAATTTCTCCAATCATGGATTTTCGAGAGACTCCCCACAAAATCGAATATGGACGCAATCTTTCACTATTTTTTAGCAACTCTATATTGTGTTCTAGTTTTTTTCCAAATCCTATGCCTGGGTCGAGATAAATCAAGTCCATTGAATGTCCTCGGCTAACTAATTCTCGAGCCTTATTTAGCAATGCTTTGTTTACTTCATCAACTACGTCTTCATATTCTGGATTTTCTTGCATAGTGCCAGGTTCTCCAAGCATATGCATGATACAAACAGCACATCCGCTTTCTATAACCAATTCAAACATTTCAGGATCTCTCAATCCGCTTACGTCATTGATCATAGTTGCTCCAGCATCTAATGCTGCTTTTGCAACCTCAACATGTCTTGTATCGATTGATACATTCCCAAGTTTAGAAATTTCCTCAACCAAAGGAATAGTTCGTTTAAGTTCTTCTTCTATAGAAATTCCTCCAGCGCCAGGACGCGTGGATTCCCCGCCTATATCAATCCAAAAAGCACCTTGTTCTAACATCTCTTTTGCTCGATTTACCGAACCATTTCGTGATTCGGAATGAAATGAATCAGGAGTGGCATTGATTACTCCCATAATTAGGGGTTGGCGAACAACACCCTCCTCTCGGACCGCCATGTTGTTGCTCCTGTGAGAGGTATGCTTTATGAGATGCGATGCGCGACGGTCTGGCATGTCTGACTCCGAGGCATTGACAGATGAGGCCGGTCTTGATGTCAATGATGAATTAGATATTCAGCCAAATGATGAGCAAATCGAGCTTGCATTACGAATAATTACACGCCTGAATCCGCGTGATAGAGCAGCACTAGGAGAGATGATTCATTCTCGTTCTATGTGGGTAGGAGGTATACTAGCAACCTATGCGGTATTTTGGTGGCTTGCTGTACTTCAAGTAAAGGGAGATGATGTAGGTGCGGATTCAATCTTTTTTGGACCAACATTCCTTACAGTGACAATTCTAGCACCGAGTTTAGTATTCTTAGGTTCCATACTGTCTGATTTTTCAAGATCTTTAGGTCAGTTATTCCCGGGATTGGTAAGCGGTATAATGTACGTATTTGTTGTTCTATATGTCTCTGAGCCGGCAATTTTGGCTTTTTTTAGTGATTCATTAACAACTTCTGAAGGTTTGTGGCGTTTTGCTCGTCTGTTAATTTTATCAACAACAATGCTAATTGCTGCTAAATTATTGATAGACGCTGTTTTGTTAGGATGGGTAAAACATTTGTTTGATGCTTATCCCACACTGGATTTCATTGATGACCAGTCAGTTTCAAATCCGCCTGATAGCGACTTGGAAAGTGGAACCGAGGCTTGAAACGCTAAACCTTCTCCCATTGAATATGGGAGAGCGCCTTGATGTGTTACGCTTAGGCTACCGAATAGGCCGCGACCCAAGAATAACAACTCATCTAGCATTGGTAGCCAGAGCACTTGGTGCAGACAGATTTCTTTTAGCTGGAGATAAAGATGAAAGTATGTTTGAGAATCTTAATTCAGTTTGTGAAAGATTTGGAGGAGATGTAGAAACCGAACATGTTTCAGGCTTATCGCATTTGAAAAAACATGTTGCTGAGGGAGGTGTTGCAGTTCACTTAACAATGTATGGAGAACCTTTCCGTACTGCGATTCCAAAGATGAGAAGAGATCGACCTCTATGCATAGTAGTCGGTGGAGCAAAAGTTCCAGGAGATGTCTATAAAATCTGTCAACATAATGTCGCTGTTGGTAATCAACCGCATTCAGAAGTTGCCGCTCTAGCACTGTTCATGGATGCTTGGTTTGGCGAGGCAGGTAGCAATCGAAAATTCGAAGATGCTCGGCTCGTAATCCAAGGTGTTAACGATGGAAAAGTTGTACACGACCTCGAAGATAATTGAGTATAAATAAACACTCACTTACATAGGCTACTGCAATCCATTATTTTTCTGCCCTCACGCGAGAGCACGCACGCGCGAGTCTTCATGGCCCCTTGCCAATGACTATGACCCCTATCCATGCAGCAATTGTGATGTCGGCGGCTTGGTCACAGAAGGGAGATACCTCGTTAGGTGCGAGATTATCTCTTCCAGACGCTACAGATATCATTTCTCAAGTGACTCAAAAGCCCGTATCAGCTGAAGGGGAAGGAGTCCTACTTCTGGCTGATGGCAGCCGATATACAGGGCGATTATTTGGTGCTGATAAATGGGGAGAAGGTGAATTGGTATTTACCACCGGAATGACCGGTTATCAGGAATCTTTGACCGACCCTTCTTTTGCTGGACAAGTTCTGACCTTCACCTATCCATTAATTGGAAATTATGGGATTCATCCAGGGATTAGTGAATCGTCGGGAGTCTGGCCTCGTGGGGTGGTGGTACGTCATGCAATGAAGAATCCAGATCATAGGAATTCAATTGCGAGTATTGGAGATTTTTTGGCAATAAATGGTGTTCCTGGAATTGAGAATGTTGACACGCGTGCAATCACTAGAAGAGTTCGAGAACACGGGTGTGTACTTTGCGTATTTGGACCAATAGATGACGAGAACAAGATGCGCGCACACCTTGAAAGCATGTCTTCACCGGATTTAGATGATTTAGTAGATGAAGTTTCTATCGGTGAAGCATTAATTGTAAATGAGGGAGCTACTGATGACCTTGGTAGCCCATTACCGCGTATTGCTGCTCTTGATTGCGGGATAAAATACAACATTTTGCGTAGTTTATGCTGTTATTTTGAAGTGATCTGGTGTCCTCCTGAAACAACTATTGAACAAATACGTAGTTATGGGGCAGTCGCTTTGTTTTGTTCTAATGGGCCAGGTGATCCAGCCCATCCAGGTAAAGCAACAAATGCCCGAAATACTCTTGCTGAAGCAGTAAAGATTGGTCTACCGGTGATGGGTATCTGTTTAGGTCACCAGTTACTTGGATTAGCAAGCGGACTTCAGACTTACAAGATGCGCTATGGGCACCGTGGTGCGAATCAGCCATGCTTAGATTTAGAGAGTGGAAGGGTTTGGATTACTAGCCAAAATCATGGTTTTGCAGTAGCAGACCCCGATGCAGGGATGCTTGCTGCTCATCCTTCAGGAGCTTGTTCACCACTCGGGGAAAACCAGCATGGTGTTGAAGCAAAGGTACGTTTTGTTAATGCCAATGATCGTACAGTAGAAGGATTAGATTTGGTCGATAGACCTGCATTCACCGTTCAGTTCCACCCTGAAGCCTGCCCTGGGCCTCATGACGCGTACCCTCTGTTTGAAAGATTTAGAACGATGGTCGATTCATATTATGGAGGCGATTTGTAATGCCTCGAAGAGAGGATATAAACTCGATATTGGTATTGGGTAGTGGTCCAATTAAGATTGGTCAAGCAGCGGAGTTTGACTTTTCAGGGTCGCAAGCAGTCCGTGCATTAAGGGAAGATGGATACAAAGTAATCTTGGTCAACTCCAATCCTGCAACAATTCAAAACGACCCTGAAATGGCAGATGTTGTATACATAGAACCGCTACTCCCTGACTCGATTAAGCGTATAATCGAAATCGAAAAACCAGACGCATTACTGGCAGGAATGGGCGGACAAACCGCACTGAATATCGCTAGTGAACTGGCTCATACTGGAATCCTTGATGAATTGGGAGTAGAACTGATTGGCTCAGACCTAGATGCGATAGATAAGGCAGAAGATAGAGATTTATTCAACCAAGTTTGCTTGGACATCGATTTACCAATCTCTGATGCATCCGCTTGTAATTCGATGGATGAGGTCTTAGCGGCTGCAGATTCAATAAATTCTTGGCCGTTGTTGATTAGACCCGCATTTACTCTTGGGGGATTGGGTGGAGGTACCGCTTGGAATACCGGTGAACTTGTTGAAATCGCCACACTTGGATTAAGAAATTCTAGAATTGGACAGGTATTGATTGAAGAATCCATATTGGGATGGCAGGAATATGAGTACGAGGTGATTCGTGATTCATCGGATAACTGTATTATCGTCTGTACGATGGAAAATATAGACCCAATGGGCGTTCATACTGGTGAATCTACCGTAGTTGCTCCGGTCCAATCTCTTTCTGACCGAGATCATATGGAGTTGCGTGACATGTCACTCTCCTTGATACGAGCATTGAATATTAAGGGTGGATGTAATGTTCAGTTTGCAGTAAATCAATCTACTGGAGAGGTTAGAGTTATAGAAGTAAATCCTAGAGTTTCTCGCTCTTCAGCACTGGCTTCCAAAGCTACAGGGTATCCGATTGCTCGCATGGCTGCAAAAATCGCTGTAGGTTATACCCTTGATGAACTTCCAAACCCGATTACTGGTGAAGGTACAACTGCTGCTTTTGAACCTACATTAGATTACTGTGTTGTAAAGATTCCAAGATGGCCATTTGATAAATTTAGAACTGCCAATAGAACTCTTGGTACTTCGATGAAGTCGACAGGAGAAGTGATGGCAATCGGTCGTTGTTTTGAGGAAGCATTCTTGAAAGCGTGGGCATCACTCGAGCAAGGTGCCCATTATCCTAGACCTTTGACTAGAGCAGATGAATCTGAAGGTGAAGGTATGGTTGAGAGGGCTAATGAAACATTACCCGATTCTACATTGGTTGATTGGTTAAGAATTGCTACAGATCGTAGAATGGGTGCGGTAATTGAGGCGTTTAGAAGAGGTTGGAGTATAGAGAAGGTGCACGAAATAACTCGTATAACCCGTTGGTTCCTTTATGGATTCCAAAATTTGGCATCGATAGAAAATGAAATTATTGCCACATCTTGTAGGCCTTCTGATTTGTCTAGTTCTCAGTTGCGCCGATGGAAATCGCATGGATTTAGCGATAGTCACATCGCAGATGCACTGTTAGGATTCCCTCCACTAGCACTGAAAGGTGTTTCTCCAGAAAATAATGAACAAGCAGTGATGTTACAGCGACATAGTAAGAAGGTACATCCAATCTATCGGATGGTTGATTCTTGTGCTGCTGAGTTTGCAGCCAAGACTCCATACTACTATTCTACATATGAGCAAAGTGGTGATAACGTCCTCGACATACTACCTAATATAGAATCTAGAACCAAAACTCGCCAGGTAGTAATTGGCTCAGGACCTATACGTATCGGCCAAGGAATAGAGTTTGATTATGGCTGTGTTCATGCTGTTAAAGCGATTAGAGAAGCTGAAATGGATGCAATCTTGATAAATAACAATCCTGAAACCGTTTCAACCGATTTCGACACCTCTGACCGGTTATATTTCGAACCATTGACTTTGGAATGTGTTACAGAAGTAATTCTTCGTGAACGCGCATATGGTATTTTGTTACAATTTGGTGGACAAACCGCAATCAATTTAGCGCTTCCACTTGAGGGCCTTCTACCTAGTTTGAATCTTGATTTGAAAATACTGGGGACAAACTGTGACTCGATAGATGAAGCAAGCGATCGAGAGAGGTTCGAAGCATTCGCTAAAAGAATAAATCTTCAAATGCCACGTGGAGCAACTGGAACTTCAGCCAGTGATGTAAGAAATGCTGTAGAGCAAATAGGATTCCCCGTTCTAATTCGACCTTCCTATGTTTTGGGTGGAAGAGGAATGGAGATACTTGCCAATCAAACTCAGTTAGATGCTTATCTTGAAGAAGCCTATCTGGCACCAGATAAGCCCTTGCTTGTAGATGAATATCTCGGTCATGCAATCGAATTAGATGTTGATGCTGCTTGTGATGGAACAGAGGTGCTAATTGGTGCTGTCATGGAACATCTAGAGGAAGCAGGCATACATTCAGGCGATTCAACTTGTTTTATCCCTACACAAAATATTAGCGAAGAAATGATTGAAAGAGTTAAGATTCAAACTAGGAATATCGGCTTAGGTTTGGGAATAAAAGGATGCTACAATATTCAGTTTGCAATCCAGGGTGATAATTTGTATTGTTTAGAAGTAAATCCAAGAAGTAGTCGCACAGTTCCATTTGTTGCAAAGGCGACTGGAGTTCCAATGGCAAAAATTGCTGCTAAAGTTACATTGGGAATTAATTTGGCTCAGCAAGAAATTCCCGAACCAACCAGTGGCCACGTGGCCGTAAAAGCTCCAGTTTTCCCATTCATCAAATTACAGGGACTGGACCCTGCTCCTGGGCCTGAAATGAAATCTACAGGTGAAGTGTATGGTTCTGATTTAAGGGCTGATGTTGCTTACCTTAAGGCAAGATTAGCAACTGAGATACCAGTTGCCAAATCAGGTGGTGCATATCTCACAGTTCGTGATGAGGATAAAGAAAATTTAGTCCCGATAGCCGAAAAATTACAGGATCTAGGTTTCACAATATATGCAACACACGGAACTTCAGATATCCTGCGCGCCAATAATTTGGAGGTGCAAACCGTTTACAGAATTGCAGAACGACAACATCCTGATGCACTAGACTTAATGCGTAAAGGAGAGGTTTCTTTCATAGTAAATGTTCCAACAATCAGCGGTGGTGCTGTTAGAGACGGTAATGTGATGAGGAGATTGGCAGTAGAGATGAATATTCCATTTGTAACTACAATGAGCGGTGCTGCAATGGAAGTTGCTGCGATTAAAGCAGGGATGGAATTAGAAATACAGCCGATGCGCCTAACAGTGAATTACTGAGGTTAGCATGCGTCATATGCTTCGATAATATATTGTGTCAGAGGGCTTGTCCACGCCAATTCACTGATTCCATCTTTACCTTCAGCGGAATATACCCTTACTACGTCCTGAACTCTAACATTTCCTTCGCTTGAACGAGCAACTATTGTTTTTGGTTTTGGTACTTTACCGGTCCCATGTGGGTCATAAATCGTATCTAATGCTTCTGCTAAGAACCAATCAGCCTTATCAGCAGGATCTCCCTCGAATTTCTTTGAAGGTCTCTTAGCACCGCCAAATAATCCTCCTGACTTTTTCTTTGGAGTTGTTGCATTACTCTTTTTAGGGCTGCTCTTTTTATCGGCAGCCTTCTTCTTATCTTCCTTCTTTTCATTGCCCTTGGAAGCAACAGACATACCCTCGCTATCCTTTTCCATTTCAGAACGGATATCCTTCTCAAGTCTTTTTCGAATCTTCTTTTCCAAGGCCTTTTCATCGACCTTTTTGTTATCCGAATTCATTGTCTCTATAACCGTTAGATAATGCGATGCCACTTGGATTAGTGCAGTTTCCATTGAAGCTTCTAATTGCATAGAAACAACATCGCCAGAAGAATCTCGCCATTTTCGCCATTGCAACATTGTATTAGCATGAATATCAGAACCGCATTTCGGACAGAAAGATCTCTTTGGAGGTTTTAGAACTGGAATCGCACGCATAGCTTCTGGGTCGATTCCTTCATGTTCACCACTTGCAACATCATGAATATGAGTAGATGCTTCCATCCCAAGGTTCATCGCATCACGGAACAAACCATCTGTGAGGTCTAGAGTTCCCTTTTGGACCAATGTCCAACCATCGGTTCCACGGACTGTAGCTCTGACAGCAGCAGAAGCAGCGGGAGATTCTCCAAATATGTGGTCCTTGAATGATTTACCAGCGTCTTCATCATCTTCATCTTCAACTTCGACACTATCCTCATCGCCATCAGCAGGTGCAGCGATTCCCATCAAAATCGGGTTAGCGCCTTCCTCGACCTTTGCAATCATATCGAATTTCTCAGCCATTGAGAGGTCATCACGAAGTCTAATCGCATCTTTCAACTGGTTCAAATCATGCCCAGTTGCAGTGATTGGACCGTGTACTGTGAGGTCATTACCACAGGATAGGCAGAACTTCGCAGCTGGCTCGACCGCAGCCTCACAACTTGGACAATATACGCCCGCCATGTCATACGAGATTGGTTAGACCCCTTTCAATGGAACGGTCAAATTGGGTGGCAAGACCCCCGAAGGGGGTTCTGTTAGGTTCATCCGAGAAGACTTAGAATATGCTCACGTTTTAGTTCAGCTAAAATCGGGGCTAAGCGCGGTCCTTTTTCACTACCAAGTATTGCCAAATACAGTGTCCTGTAACCTTCTTTCATGATAATCTCGTTTTCTTTGAAAGCAGAACTAATCGCATTTGAGATTCCAGAAATAGTCCATTCGCAATCAGATATTTTTTCGGCCAAAGCATTGGTGATCCTAGTGTCTAGGCCGTTAGTGATTTCTGTTCTGACAGTAATTCGTAATTCTTGAGGGAAATGAGGACCTTCTATCCAATTTTTCATTCTGGAAAGTCTTTGACCAATGCCTTCTCCATATGTTGAAATTATTTCTTCTTTACTTTTCACTTGGGCTAGCATAGCCAGATGTCTAAATGAGATTGGTGAGTTTAACATATCTCCAATACTACTCATGTTTAAGGTTCCTATTCCATCTTCAATAGCCACTCTTTGCCGCCTTGTAAGTTCCTGATTACTTAGTTCCTGTTCTAGGTTTCTAGCAGACAATCTCTCATATTCATCAGCTAATTCAACCAAAGACATTCCCGCATCAAATTCGATTGCTTTTTTCGGTTTCGATGCAGCGATTAGGTAACGGAGAATTTCGGGTGGTACGAGTTCCAAAGCTTCTAGAGGTCCAATGGTATTGCCTGTCGATGAGGACATAGCACCCTTGCCTTTGAGAGAAATCCATTCATATGTCATCGGATAAGCAGGTATGTCTCCAAATAGAGCGGAGATCTCCTTACCTGTGTCGTAAGACCCTCCTGATGCGCCATGGTCTTTTCCAAATGGTTCACAAGTGATTCCAATCCATCCCCAGCGAGCAGGCCAATCAACTCTCCAAGGAAGTTTTCCTTCTGCCTTATTTAGATCTGATTTTCCAGGAATTCCATTTTGTTCCCAATGCACATACGGCCATTCAAAACCAGTAACAGTAACTCCATCCAAACTTCCATCATGGCCAAATGGATTGTATGGAAACCAATCCTCCGCTAACTCACGACCGCTAACGCGTTCAATAATTTCCCTTATTTCCTCAGATTTTTCACAAGCAATTTTGGCTCTTTCAGCAAATTGACCGGTTGAATATGATGTGTAATTATCTATAATTCGTGGCTTTACTCCAATTTGCTCTAAGGCTTTTAGGAAAGGATTGAGAAAATATTCGGAATATTTCATTCCACCATCACTTGGGTTTCCATTTTCATCTGGAGCTGGAATCGTAGCAAGAGGATGACCGATATATTTCTGATATTCATCACTGAGAAAAGGGTAGACCTTTCTAAGCGGGTCTGCTGAATCTACAATAAAAACAGATTCAGCATCAAGTCCACGATTCTTACATGCCCGAGTGACCATATCGCCAGTTAATATTTCACGAAGATGTCCGATATGAAATTCTCCACTAGGGGTAATTCCTGAAGCGATTAGATGTTTTTTGCCTTTCTTTTCAAGGGCTTGTGCTATAACATCCGCCCAGTGCACGTAATCCACCTCAAACTACTGCTGCTCTAATCAGTCCCCTTAATGGAACACCTTCGATTTCATTACGCACAGTTTTGTTCACCAGGACCATACAAAGTAAAACTTCAGCACCTGCTTCACGCATTGCTTGAATTGTTCTCTTCATAGTAACTCCAGTCGAAAGAACATCATCAACAATCACTATTCTTTTACCAGAGACTTGTCCATATTTGTTTGAAAGTGAACCGTGGCCGGGTGCACCATCCACATTACGATGGATAGCAATTTCACATCCAAGTTGGTTCGCTACTTCATTAGCAAATAGCACTCCATTAATCGAAATACCAACTACGGTATCTATGTCGTCTCCACATTCTTCAGATGCTACATCAGCCATAATTGCACCAGTAGCTGCAATTCTTTGAGGCCTTACCCCAATAGTTCGCCATCCAATGCTAACGTCTAGTGGCTTTTCTTCGCCACCACTGCCCGCAAGCAGCCAAGCTATAGTGTCCTGAGATAATGATAATTCATCTGCAATCTGCTGGGAGTTAAGTCCCTCTTTACGCAGATTGCCCGCTAATGTTCGAAGTTCTTCGATACTCATTCCGGTGTCCATGATATTGTTCGAGATGTCCAAAGGACATCAACCCATCGTCGAAAGTTTGGTCAAGATGGCGGAAACCCTCAAATGAGTCCGACACGGCGCTTGTTTGGATGGCAGACTTTGATTATGAGGAATTACTTGACCGCGCCAGGTCAAATATTCCCGAGGAAATCTCCAATAGAGCACGATGGAGTCTGCCTTCTCCACAAATTATGATCGAAGGTTCTAACACAATTTTTCGTAATTTTATCGAGGTCGTAAACCATATGGAGAGAGATGAAAACCATGTATATCAATTTCTTTTGAATGAGTTAGGAACTTCTGGTTCAAGAGATGGCCCTCGTGCTAGATTCAAAGGTCGAATACCTCCAAAGCGTCTGAAGAAGACAATTGTAAACTATGTCAACACATATGTCAAATGCACTCAATGTGGCGCTCCTGATACTAATTTCATGAAAGAAGACAGGACTACTTTACTGAAGTGTCAGGCCTGTGGTGCTACTCGACCTGTAAAGTTGTGAACCGCTCAAGGAAGGAAAAATCTGATTTCAGATTTTGGCTTTTTATTTCTATGTGGTATCACATCTGGATAGCCGGCTTTAATCAGTCCAATAATTCTCTCTTCGGAATCAGAAATATCTAATGCCTTGTAGGTTTCTTGATGCCTTGTAATCGAACCAGTGCTCCATTGTGAACCTATTCCTTGGTCCCATAATGATAGCACTAGGTTGTGTAAAGCACAAACAGTTGCTGCATAATCTTCTTCTTGCCTGAAAGAATCACCTGGAGTGAGTTTTGATGTTACAGCGATAAGTACAGGTGGGGACGTTATTTTCTTTTTTGCCCTTTCAATCAACTGCTCACTCATCATCTCTTCTGAATCTAAGATTTTTTCTTTAGCTAAATGCTCTACAGTAGGGATGATTGCATTCCTTGTATCAGGTCCCATTACATAGAATCTCCATGGATGTGTTTGTTTATGACATGGAGCGAAACGTGCTGCTTCAAAAGCAATTTCTAAACAATCGTTTGCGACTTCTTTATCTATAAAACGAAATACTGACCTTCGACTAATCAGGTTTTCCTGTACTTCTGACAAAATATTCAACTCGATTATAAATGGTCTATCTTTGATGCCAGAACAAAATCGGACTCTGTTAATCCATCTATTTTGTGAGTCCAGATCATCACCTTTACACGTCCCCATCCTAATTCGAAATCTGCATGATGGAATTCTTGTTCACAGAGATTTCCTGCTTGATTTACAAATTGTAGGGCTGTTGCAAAGTCCTCAAACCTCCATGTTCTTTGCAAATGATGTTGCTCAACAACTTCCCAACAATCATCTAATTGTGATATTAGAGATTCTATATCTGTAGAATTGAGAGGAGGTATTCCTCCCTCACATGGAACACACTTTTTCTCATGAAGAGACAAAATCTCAACCCCAAAGGTGTGAATCATCAATACCCTTAGTCTTCTTTTCCACCTTTTCATGGAGTTTTGAACGACGTTTTTGATCTTCTCTTTCAAACTCAAGTAATTCGGCATCATCGATATATGCAGGTCGAGTATGTGCGATTAGTTTGACTCTAACAATTACGTCTCTAGCCAAATAGATATGCTCGCCATCTGTACTCAGTATCTCTAGAGAGGTTTTACCGCTCGAAAGTAAACGACCTCGTAACCACAAGTCTTCTCCTTCGCTCATAGCTCTTGCGTCCAATTGAATTTCAACTAGATCATCTCGGCGTAAACCATGCCTTCTTTCCATTAGGTCACCTGAAATGATTGAGTCGATACCATCTAAATCAGGAGAACCAAGATCTTCCCACATAATTTGAGCCCATTCGGGTAATTCTATGCCAGCCATAACAGTGTCACGCACTACTAGTTCTAATGTCTGACGATTGGTTTATTCTAATTTCAAATACGATTTATCGTATAATCTCTCTAATTATCCGTCTATTTGAAGAAGCAATGGCTCGCCCAGCAGATTGGAGGAGTACCCATGAAGGTGGTTTGGCGTGATTTGATTACAGTCCTTACCGAGGAGGAAGTTCTCGATAAGTCATTTAGCCGAGGAAAGAAAGCGGCTGATAGAGTCGACGATCCAGTAAAGGTTTTCCGAGTGCGTAAGCAACTGGTAAGAATGGTACAGACCTCTTCAGATGTCGCGGCACAATATTTGGAAGATACGATGAAAGCATGGCCAAGTCTAGACCAAATGCCATTATTCGATAAGTCGATGGTTGATGCTTGTGTTGGTTGTGATGATTATCGTCATCATCTGTCGATGCTAGGATGGGGTTGCAAGCAGATCAGAAAAATCTCAAAACAAAACTCTGCTAAGATTATTAGAACCGCACGTTTTGAAATAATGCATGATGCAAGAAAGGAAGCATATGGAAGGATTTCTAGTATTCTGCGTAGAGTTGGACCTTCTCTTGATTGGTTACATGAAAGTAGGATGATACTTCGTAAACTACCAGTTATCGACTCATTGTGCCCTACAATCGTTGTCTGTGGTGCTCCAAATGTTGGTAAGTCAGCATTTATATCGGCACTTTCCTCGGGAAATATGGAGATTAACCATTATCCGTTCACAACTAAAAGATTGCATGTTGGACATTTTACTCATCGAAGAGTTCCTCATCAGATGGTTGACACGCCTGGTCTTTTGGACCGGCCAATGCATGATAGAAATGCGATAGAGATGCAAGCGATTGCTGCGATAGAGCACATCGGAACTATCTGTATCTTTTTGATGGATATTACAGAAGACAGTGGAACTTCGGTAGAAGAGCAGAATAATCTATTGGATGAAGTCAAAGAATTGTTACCAGAAATAGATATAATCGTAGTTGTATCTAAAGGTGATTTGATGCAACCACTTCCCGCAAATTGGGATGAGGTGAAGCAGGCTGAGGAATCATGGGATGGTGAAGGAGAACCGGAATTACCAATTCTCCTAGACGAGGAAGGTTGTGTTACAATCTCTTCATTGAAGGGAGTTGGTGTTGAATCATTGCGCTTAGAGCTTGTGCGAAGGTGTAAGGCAAATATGGTAAATGACCCTCTTTCATTACCCGACGGATGGCATCGTAGTGATTAACCGCCGCCATACCCTAGGAGAGAGAGGAAAATTGGAGCAACTACAGCTGCAAAGAATACAAAAAACATGATTCGCATCATTTTGTCATTTTTCTGATTCTTTTCATTTTTAGCAATACATTCTGCTGATTTACAGACACGTGGGTCAGTTTTAACATCGATATTGATGCTACAAATCTTGCAGTGTTTGTGTGATGTCATATTGTTAGAGGTTCTTGGTCTAGACCCACCCTTTTTTGCTGTTCTTTCTTTTACTGCATTTGCATCTACCATTCTAATCACTCCGGTCTAATCAATGTGCCAATAAATGGCCTACCTTCAATGGCATCTTCGAGAAGGTCGACCTTCCGTCCATCTAATACCGCCATTTTCAATTTTGATTCGATTGCTAACTTCACCGCTATCGGGTCCACTGCTGAACTAGCACCAGCTTCAAGATGCTCTGTGCCTGTAATCTTAGCCAAATCTCTCAAAGTCATTTCTTCAATAGCCTTTGCATCATCATTAAGTCTAGGGTCGCTATCGTAAACATGAGAGACATTAGTTGCTATTATACAGTGCTCAGCACCCGTTTCTATAGCCAAAGAAACCGCTACAGCATCGGTTGTATGACCCGGATTGGTTCCACCCATTACAACGATATGATGTTTGGAGAGTAAATCAGCGGCTTCTTGGGTATTAGTCGGAATAATAGGGCATACATCACAGCCAATCTCAATTAGCGATTGCTGTATGATGGTTGCATTCAATCTAGTCGCAGAGATGCCAACCATATCCAGACTATGCCGGTCTGTGAAAGAAGAGCGTGCTAGAGTAATGGCTTCCCTAGCAGGCAAGCCTCCTCCGACAACCATCCCGAGGCGATGTTGATTCCCTTCTAGATGTACTGCTAGTTGCCTTAATTGGCCAAACCAAGCTGAACGATCAGCGGCTTCTTCAGGTCTAAGAAGTGAGCCTCCGATGGCTACAATATGCGTGGTCATCAAACCCCGGTTAACTAGACCATTGATGATGGTTGCCGTGCAAAAGCCTTGAAGGGGGCCGACTCGGCCCTCATGATAGGAGGCGAAGGATTGTCCGAGGAAGCAGAACTGGCTACACGGAGATTAAAACTCAAGTTAGCACTTGAAGATCTTCGTGAGATGAAAGGATATGGGACCGAACTTGTCACTGTAATAATTCCTCCAGACCGCCAGGTAAGCGATGCTCGTCAGATGCTGCAAAACGAGCATGGGCAAGCAGCCAACATAAAATCTAAATCAACTAAGAAAAACGTACAGGGTGCTATTGAATCAGCAATTTCTGCATTGTCTAAATGCAGAGATGCTGGAGAAAACGGAATTGCACTTTTCACCGGTTCTATTATTGTTGGAAACAATAAGACTAGACATATTACTGTCATTGTTGATGACCCTCCTAAGCCGTTATTATCTTTCAGATACCGTTGTGATTCTAGATTTGAACTCACGCAGTTGGAAGATATGTTAATCGATAAAAAGTCGTATGGATTATTTGTTATCGACCGTGCAGAGGCAGCATATGGAATCGCTTCAGGCAAGCGTATTCATGTACAGGAATTTTTGGTTTCAAACATTATGGGCAAGCATCGTCAAGGTGGTCAATCTGCACAACGTTTCGAACGATTGATCGAAGAAGCAGCACATAATTTCTTCAAAAGAGCCACAGAGCACGCATGTAATTACTGGTTACCAGAACTTGAAAACATTCAAGCGATCATAATTGGGGGGCCTGGTGCAACTAAGGATTTTGTAGTAAAAAATGATTATTTTCATCATGAAGTGGCAAAGAAGATTGCTAAGACTACCTTTGATGTTGGCTATTCAAATGAAAGCGGAGTAAGAGAATTGGTTGACAATGCTGGCGGATTGATGGGAGAAATAGAATTAGATTCTGAGAGAAAAAAAGTCACTGAGTTTTTAGAAGAACTAGTAAGGCCGAGTCCAAAAGCGACATATGGTGAAATGATGATCAGAAGAGCATTGGAGCAGGGTGCTGTTTCAAAACTATTGATAAGCGAAGGCATGCGCAAAAATGTGGTTGAAATAAAGTGCAATTCTTGTGGTCACGAATACACGAAAACCATTGGTAGAGTTTCGGCATTACCTCCTTGCCCCGAATGTAAGAAGGATGGAGATAATTTGGAAGAACTCGACTCTACTTCATTGATTGATGAGTTTTCATTACTTGCAGCAAAAGCACGCTCTGAGGTATATTTCATTTCGCTAGATACAGAAGAAGGAGCACAATTACATTCTGGATTTGGCGGATTAGCAGCGGTGCTTAGATATCCTATCTGAGGTGGTAAAATGCAGATACTAAGAGAATTGGTTGAACCACTTATACAGGCCGCCCTAAATGAACTTGGGATAGAAGGAGATTTTTGGCGCAAAGCGTTAGGGCCTAGCCGTGAAAAGGCGCAAGGTGACTTATCGCTTCCATGCTTCCCATTTGCTAAGCAACTTGGTAAAAATCCCGTAGTTATCGCTGAAGAATTATCTGAAATGCTTGCTGATAAGGTAGATTCTAATGCAGTAGGTGGATATCTCAACTTCAAATCAGATCCTAATTGGCTTTGTAACGAAGTTCTATCAGGTTCTATCAAAGAAGAAACATGTGATGTATTGATCGAACACACAAGTGCAAACCCAAACGGTCCTTTTCACGTAGGTAGGGCTCGCAATGCCATACTTGGCGATACTTTAGTTCGTCTAAATCGGCTTTATGGTAACAATACCCGTGCTGAATATTATGTCGATGACATGGGTAAACAAGTAGCTATTCTTGCTTGGGCATTGCAAAACCTTGACACGGATAGAGTAGATGAAATACTACAGGACAGCGAAGGGATAAATCCTCGGTGGAGGGGTAAACCAGACCATGAAACAGTAAGGTGG
>CEUB01070148.1_pt1 | contig 22117 bp, 16 predicted proteins | sample 356491 | NCBI WGS metagenome assembly CEUB01 (sample SAMEA2623370, study PRJEB7988) | marine metagenome | isolation source: saline water (ENVO:00002010), including | reverse complement strand
GAGCACCCGTATAATGGAAAGAGCCTAGTTCGTATGGAGCCGTTGCGAGAACGCCGTTGTAGTATGATGTGACGTGCCCGAAGGAGGCAAAGCCCCCTCCATCGATCAGTGCATCGATATCGAAACCAGAAATTCGTGCATCTTCATCAGCAGTCATCTTGACTTCGATGTGGCTTGGGTGGCGACCACGATTAATCCAATACACTTCTTCTCTCGTGAAATTGATTCGAACCGGACGTCCTGCTTTACGAGCAAGAATTGCGGCGCACATCTCGTGAGGGAATGGATCGGATTTTCCACCGAATCCGCCACCAACAAAGGTTCGTATGACATTGATTTGATGCATTGGAACTTCGAGTACTGTCGATAGAGCACGGTGAGCATAGTGAGGGACTTGTTGAGGCGTGTACAGCTGCAGACGTCCATTTGGATCCCAATGTGCGACAACGGCATGAGGTTCGGTGAATCCGTGATGGACACCTTCCATTCGCCACTTCCCATGTGATGATGCTGATGGTTCTTCAACCAAGGAACGATCTCCGAATTCTTGGAAGACACGCTTCTGTACGTTTGTCTTTCCTACGTGATACTTGCCACGCCAGTGAATTGGTTCGTCCTGATCTTCCAATCCTTTCCTTGGATCGAAAACTGGTTCGAGGACGTCCCATTCGATTTCGAACAGGTTCAATGCTTCCATCGCTGTTGCTTCATCAATTGCTGCAACGCATGCAACCAAATCTCCAACGTGCCGTACTTTCTCAACTGCCATTGCATGCTCGTCTTTTGTAACAGGTAGAACGCCAAATGTATTCGGGGCATCTTGACCTGTTGCAACAGCTAAAACGCCTGGTAATGCTTCAACCTTTGATGTATCAATCGATTTGATTTTTGCATAATGATGAGGAGAACGTAGAATCTTTCCGATGATTTCGTTTGGAAGACGGACATCATCCCCATACCATGCCTGTCCTGTAACTTTGGCATGCGAATCAACGAGAGCACGCGGTTTACCAACGGAGGTACCGGTACGATATCGATCATGAATGTGAGAACCTGCAGGTTGTGGCTCCTTGCCCCCGACCGATTCAGGAATCCAATCAAGATCACGTGGAGACATGTTTGGATGTGAACCACCTGAGCCGGGAGGAGGGAATTTTTGCTTCCCTGCGACACGCTTTCCATCCTTTCGAGTAGTTCCGCGTGAAGCGCCAGGTTGTTGTCGATATCCGCCTGACATGACATCATCTCGCATGACCTGGTGGCATTGAGGGTTCTTCAGGACCTTCTGGATGAGGGTTAGGGTGAGGGTCGCTAGAAGGCGTTGGGATAGGAGCATCTCCACGCTTTATTTCAGCAGCAGCCTCAATTGAATCGATAATCTGTTGATAACCAGTACATCTGCAAAGATTTCCTTCAATAGCACAAGATATTTCCTCGCGAGAAGGCTCTGGATTTGAATCGAGTAAAGCCTCAGCAGCCATAAGGAAACCTGGTGTGCAGAAACCACATTGAGAACCACCGTGAGTTGCAAAACAGGTTTGAATCGGAGCGAGATGAGCACCATCGGCAAGCCCTTCTACGGTTGTAATATCATCGCCCTCAACTTGACCTGCAAGGCAAAGACATGATAGGCGAGGTTCGCCATTGACAAGTACAGCACAACAGCCACATGTTCCAAGATCACATCCGCGCTTAACACCGAGCATCCCTACTTCATCACGTAAAACGTCGAGCAAAATGGCGTTTGAAGGAGCAAGTGCTTGTACAGCATGGCCGTTAACATTCGCAGACCACACCTTCTTGGGTGTTGTTGGTATCATTGATACGTGTGCTTCTCCAACCATACGACCCGCCCAACCTTACCTAATCTAATCCGCATATGAACATAGGGTTTGCAATTACTGCTCATCGGACTCATCTTCGTCTTCTCGAGATGATGCCGCAATTCCAAGTGCAATGATAGCCATTGTTCCGATCACGCCAACAGCTGGGATTCCTTCACCATCGGGTCCTACGGGCACATCGGTGTTTGCATCCATAATCATGATTTCCGCCGTTGCAAGAGGAGTAGAGGAGGACTGGCCTCCTGATTCATTGTATTGGATCCCACGTAGAGAAATGGTATGATTGCCTAGCACATCTGTCCCAGGAAGATGCTCCAATTGATGGACGATGTCAATCAAGGAGAGTTCACCCGAAGAACTTCCATGGTCGAATCCATGAATGTTTGACCAATCATCACGAAGGTGATTGCTTCTCCACTGAACTGTTTCAATATCTCCAATAACATCAAAGGAAACTGAATCGCCACGGTCAAGATGGATTCTGTTGTGCTCTCCAATCTGTGTCGAGACAACAACGGATATCGAAGTATCGAACTCATAATCTTCCTCAGCTGCTTCAAGGACAGCATCGAGAGCTCGTACTTCGCCGTGCCCATAGACGTTATTTTGTCGATTCTTAGGAATCAAATCCTCTGCACATGGTTCATTTGCAAACATGTATGCGCATTGACGATATGTCGCAGTTTCTTGCATAATATTTCGAATATCGAAAGGAGATAGATCTGGATTTGCTTGAAGCATGAGTGCTGCGACACCCGCTGCACCCGGAGTTGCCATCGAAGTTCCAGACATGTCCGTGTATTGATCTCCCGTATTGAAGGCAACAGACATGACATTACTTCCTACGTAGGCAATGTTTGGCTTCACGCGGCCTTCTTCAGTCGGCCCTTGACTTGAATAAACTGCAATCGCTGAATTCTTGTCCAGAGCGCCGACTGTAATTGCGTCTTCAGCCGAACCTGGCGTGCCGATTTGAGCAGACACGCCGTTGTTGCCTGCTGCGATGAACAATGCAATTCCAGCACGAACCATTTCGTTTGCGTATCGATTTACACTGTCTTCCTCGGAAGAGGTCCATTCAATTGCACCTGGTCCACCTAGACTCATAGAAGCAGCACGTATATTGTATTCATATCGCTTTTCGACTGTCCACTCCATCCCAGCCATGACTGTTGCGAAACTTCCCGAGCCACCTGCATCGAGCACCTTCACGCCGACGAGAGAGGCTTGTGGAGCCATTCCAATGTGCTCGTATGTCGGAGCACCGGTACCAGCGGTTGTTCCAGCGCAATGTGAACCATGCCCCTGATCGTCATAAGCAAATACTTCGGTTCCATTTGTCAAAGAAGGATTGTTCACAGGATCGTAGAATCCAATGACCTTCGGATCATTGGTTGAAGGATCATCATCGTGGTCATCGAGGCTGGAGTGATTTCCATCAATCCCAGTATCGATAATAGCAACTGTGCTGCCTGCACCGTCATATCCTGTATCTTGCCAGACTGTATCGACGCCGTGAAGAACTGCTGCGTCTCCGTTTGTAACTTCAAGAATTCCATCGAGTTCAAGCATGACAACTCCAGGAAGTCGAGATGCTGTGAGAATATCACCAACAGGCACTCTGCCTGCCAGAGCATCAATCCCTTCAAGGGTCCATTGATGTTGGTAATTCACCTGTTCTACGAGCATCTGAATCTCTTCATCACCGGGTGTATGGTCAAAATCTATAATCAGTGGAAGTGTCTTTTCTGCATCAAGGAAAAATGGGTTCTTTTGGTGGACCTCGATCATGTCCCCAATTCCGTTTCCATCCCTATCCACGGTTGTTTCAACCCACCAGCCTTCTTCTTGCGGCTCAGCACCTGTATTTTCAACAGATACAGTCGCAAGCACTGTAGGTAGTACAAACATGGTCATGCAGGCTAAAATCAACGTGGAACGTGCTCTGCTCTTTCGGCTCATACACCTTCCAATCGATTCTATTGTTTGAACTCTTTCAATTGAAGAGTAAGTTTCCTTCTCATAATCCTAATTATCATCCTCAATGCAGGGTATATGCTTAAGAATCGAATGGAGTAATTCTCCTTGATTAAGATGCCAGCTCCAGTACGCGCTCCTAAGAAAACAATGTTGATTGCAAACGATGCTATTTTTGCAAGTGATGAAGTCCAAACCGCTGCACCAGTCGTTATTCGACCACCTGGCTCAAGTGATTTTGGTCTTTTCCTGGAACGGTTCACTGAAGTGATTATGTTTGGAGTTGCCATGCTTGCAATTTGGATCGGATTACTAAGCATTGCATTTGCAGACAATGTTGGTGAAGAAAAGTTCCTCATCTTGTTCATTGGAGGGTTACTCTCATCCGCAGTAGCATTATTCATGGTTGAATTACAGGCCAAAAAGAACGATAATCATCTGATGATTTCGCAAAATTATCTTCTTGGACTGTCCTTTTTCTTCATGGCAGTAGGATTGTTATGGGGTGTTCGTTATCTTGCAGGATATCTCACACTCGATTTATTCGCTGGGGATGATTTTGAATTATTTGGAACAATAAATGATGGTGAATTCATCGCAAATGGTAATTTGATCTACGCACAAGCAATTGGTGCCGTACTCATGTGCTTTGGACATCAACGTATACTGAAGAGATACAAAGGAGAAACCTCCTTTGGATGGGCTGTAGCGGCTTATATCCCACTTGGTCTTTTACTCGTCGGAGTTGGAACTTGGATTGAATGGGCTGATTATGAGGTCTCCTATCCACTAGGAACTGCAATCGTTGGTCTATCCGGTCTTTCGATGTATACGGCTCTACAATCGAACAAAGCGATTAATTTCGGTGTTGTAAGCGTTGTCTCTGGATTGATTCCAATCGTCTATGAAATTCTCAATGAAAATGCAGGAGAGGATGGAGCAGGTGGTGCTTTGTCACTTCTTGTCTTCATCATCATCATACAGGGGACACTTGCGAGCAGTGAGAAACTAAAGCGTGAACTTGTAGAAAAAATGTCCTTCATCCTCATCGGTGAAGTGATTATTGCAATGCTCATTGCGGATTTGAATGACCTCAACCTTATTTTGGGTCCAATCAAAGAAACGAATTGGAACGAAGCAAGCGGACTCGACACAGTATTTACTCTTCCAGTCGCCCTATGGCTTACTCTACTCTTCTCGTATTTCCCTGCAGCCCATAAGAATCGAATTCCTGCAATGCCAATTGGGCTTGCTTTCGCGTTGTGGACTCTGGGCGGAGACCAAGCAATTATGCCTTGGTGTATCGCATTGGTGATGATCTCCTACATGATATTCGCAGCAGAAGCAACTCGAAAGTGGGTTGCAAACCTCACAATGTCTGCACTCTCATTCTCGTATCTCTTTGGAGATGTCATGGATAACAGTATCCAAAATCAGGCAGTAAACGTAACTGTTGCAATCGGCATTGTTGTCATTGCAGAAACTGCCCGTCGCATGGACAAAATATCAATCTGGAGCAATGTACAATCCGTTATATTCATTGCACTAAGCAGTACAATTCTTGACTCTCCATATTGGTTTGTTACATGGATCTTTGTTGGCTATCTCCTAGCTATGGTATATGAGTCCATGCTTAAAGCACGAAATGGAGATGATATTGAAAAGAGAAATGCTACTCTAGCCCTACTTACATCTCTTACACTGAGTTCGGGATTACTTGTGTTCGAAAAACTTGACATTCCCAATTCATACAAACCAGAAAGTTTGAACGGACTTTCGATTGAATTTATGCTTCTAGGATTCATCGTCTACGCAATATTCAACTCGGTTCGAGATGTTGAACTCGACTTTGGAAGATTACTCGATATTGTTGCAGTTAATGCAGCAGGGAGTTACTTCTATGACGCTGAAACCAATGCTTGGTACCTCAAAGAAGAATCCTCCGTTCCTGCAAAAGAAGCCATTGAAACACGCTCTTATGGCACCATTGCTCGACCATCACTTGCATTTGCTCTTCTGGCTATTGCTATCGGAATTAGCACGCTTGACACTAGTGTTTTACTCGGTTCAAACTATTACATCATAGGATTGTATCTTTTGCCAATATCATTGCTCATTTATGAAGTCTACAAGATGGACATTATTTCATCTGAAAGTCGAGCTTTTGGCACACTCATGCTTCTGGTCATCGCTGCAGCATCTATGCCATTGATGACTGAGACTCATGTAGACGAGGGGTTATTCAAAGCAGGAATTATTTGGGATCTTGTCTTCCTCCTTGCCCCAGTAGCAGTACATGCTATCATTACAAAGAGAGGTCTGGATAGAGATGTTCTGAATAGAGGTGCAGACCAAGTTATGCTCGGTGGATTACTCGTCCTAGGAATGTTTGATCAATCCGGAGGTTTGCTCTTCTTGACCATGTATGGTCTCGTCGCATTGACTGCATTCAAGTATCGACATCACGTTGTATCATGTATTGCCCCTGTCGCATTCATCTCAATGTTTTGGCTCGAGGACCATGGCTTAGCGCACCATCTTCTTGATGGAGTTTTATCCAATATTGAACACTCAACTGAGCCAACCGTCCTGTGGTTTAGCGAAGTAACTGGATTAATCGTAGGAGCCCACATGATGCTCATCTTGTGTGCAAGTATCTATGACATCCGAGAGAGTATTGTTACCGATGAGGGTATGGAAAACCCATATCCATGGGTCATTCCAGCGGTATGGTTCCTCTTTTCAATTGCAGCAGTCTTACCTTCTGCATCCTGGCTTCCACTCATTGCCGTCATTTTCGGAATCACCAATTCATGGATCCGTGGAGATTTAACGCTCATTCCGATGTTATGCGTAGCCCTCATCTTCTCCTTCCTTATTGGATTCTCGGATGGACTTTCAGATTTCGATGACTATGTATTTGGAAGTTCAATGCTCTGGTCTGGAATTGTTATCTTTGGATTATGGCTCTCAGAACAACGAGGTATCTTACGGATGAATGTCAAGGAAGGTTCCAAATCCTCTGAAATGGACCTTCCTCTCGAAGCACAACTTCGGTTTTTAGCAATGGCATCACTTCTCCTTTCCTTCAACGTGTTTGGCGGCATAGGAATGATTGCTGCAAGCGCATGGGCAACCCAGGATGCTTTTCAGAAAGGAAACAAAATCTCAATCCTCTTCCTTCCCTTACTCCATGGCTTAACCGTCGGAAATGAACTCTCAACCTTTGACATCGCTGATGAGGCTATGCAAAACATTTTGGTTGGTTCTGTGTTCTTTATCGAAGGCTTAGTGCTCATCGTTTATTCGTCTAAGACCGATCAGATTTATGATTCTAAAATGTTTGACTGGGGAGATGATGATGAATTCTTCAGCTTTGTAGAATATATGGGCTTTGCAGGTGTCGCTTCAGCCCTTACAGGTATCCTTTATGGACTTGGAGAAAATCAAACTGAACTTGCTCTCTTCATTACAACGGCATTACTAACTGGGCTTGCAATTACAGGCTTTGACTCAAAGCATTCACATGTTCGATGGAGAAGAGCATTGGGTGTTTACGGTTCAATGATTACCTTGATCATCTTGTACAACGAAATTGACGACCCTATCTTTGGACCACTTACCATTGTCTTGATGGGATTATTGGCACTTGGATATGCATTCATCTACCAACAAAGGAGACATACATTCGATGTACGTGATACAGAAGAAGTACACGAATTGAATACGTGGATTGAGGAAGCAGTGGTCACTCCTACAAAGGGACTAATGGCGAAAGTTGAGGATGCTGATGAGTCTGAAGTTGTCGAAGTTATAGAAACTGTCGAGGATGCTGCTGAAGAAGTAGAGAAAGCCGCTGAAGAAGTAGTAGAGAAGATTGCAAAGGCAGTTCCTCTTCGAAATCCAGTTAGGGCTGCTCCAAGTAAAAATGAAGGGTATATCGAAACACTCCAATCATTCGATGTTCGAATGCCTCCTCAAGCGATTGAACAGATCAAGCGCACAATTGAGATGACTCCTCACGAAGGATTCAATCCGGTTGTTCGAGTCAATAGCATCGGGCAAATCGTTCTTGACTTTGAGCCGAAGTGATTACTCTTCTCGGAAGACTGTTGCATACGGGACGTATGATTCCGTCTCGCTAACAGTTGTTGGGTAGACACCCCAGTATGCTTCACGCATCTGTTGATTTGCATCCATACAAAGAACGACATCGCTTGGCCTGTTATCCATTTCTTCAGTTCCATTAAGATGCTTAATGATTAAATCGATATTTGAGAGATTGACGACACCCCAGCCAACTTGAGTGCATGGAGCGACAGGTGAAATCGGCATAGTACCCGAAGTAGGATCCCAGGTCGTAAACGTTGGATACCAAGCAGAGATATTCAATGCATGACGTATTTCTGAATTCCTCATTGTAAAAGAAGACTCATCAGAAGAAGTCCCGTTAACGAGATAACCTCCACGTTCAGCAGAAGCACCCGATCCCCAATCTCCAAATTCATCTCGGAGTTGATGGAGAACAAACGAAAGAATCCCAGCAGTGCGTGGTGTGGCAAAGGATGTCCCTGACGTTTCGTGATATCCATCCGTATCATCGTGATTCGGTAGCACTTGTGTCCAATCAGCAGCAATATCAGGGTATGAACCGCTCATGGTTTCTTTCTGATCATCTCCTTCCTCTGCATATCCAGAGATTCCAATGGACCATGGAGGGCCTGCTGTTGCATCCTGAATTGCGGGAGATGGCGAATTATCTGCGGCTCCTGTGTGAATCTTATTCTCGACTACAACTGCTTCATAGGTTGCGGTTTCAATACCAGGAACAGGAAGTGAACCAATGGCTCCAAACGATGTTGAGATAATATCAACGAGGGGTTGATTGGCAGCTGCAAGGACTGCTTCGGTGGAAAAACCTTCAACGAAAAAGATGACTGCATCTGGGTTTGCATCCAGAACCGCCCCTGTCACAGCTGTGCCGTGCCCATCTTCAGGATCATCGAGGATGTGGATATTTGTCCCACCATCTGGAGAGGTTCCTATGATTTTAGTTCCATAAAAATACACAATATCAGAAGTTGTAATCACATCCCAACAAGACTCTCTATCAGCCTCATATCGTTCTTGCCAAGTTCCCTCAAAGGTAATTCCGCAGGTCATTGTTACACCTAACTGCTCCAAAAGCCAATTTGGGTAGACTTCATCGGTACGGAAGTGGTCGTGATAGACGTTAATACCAGTATCAATCGGTGCTACAACAGAAAAATGCCGCCAATCGGTTGAAGTGTTTTCCTCGACAATAACAGAACTTGAATTCGAATCAAGAGAGAATTCAAGTGCAATATATCCAAAGAATACAACGCTGAGAATCAAAACAGTAAACCCGATGGCGATTGGTTTCTTGGGCAATGGAATCACTTCCATAAGCACTGCATCCAGAACATCGGAGCCATCCGCCATAGCGGTTCCTAGCATGGATGTATCAAGAACTCTGCGCCGACTTCAAATGCTCAGACTTGTTGGATTGGTTATGGACAATAAAGGAGACCGAATGGTCTGGATTGACTTGGAGATGACTGGTTTAGACATCTCGAGAGAGAGAATCATAGAGATAGCCACCATCGTTACAGATGGAGAGTTAAACATTATCGCAGAAGGTCCTAACCTTGCCGTTTCTGTCGAAGAAACACTGTTGGAAGAAATGGATGAATGGAACACTCGTCATCATAATCGAAGTGGTTTAGTTGAACGAGTCCGTAACAACTCAGTCACTGTCGAAGAAGCAGAGAGACAGACGATGGAATTTCTTCGCGAACATGTGAATGAAAACACAGCCCCATTATGTGGAAATTCAGTTTGGAATGATCGTCTCTTCCTCCAAAAAGAAATGCCTCAAATTGTCGAATTTCTTCACTACAGAATGATCGATGTATCCACTGTCAAAGAGCTTGGACGCAGATGGTATCCTGAAGTGTCTCGATTTAATAAAAAAGGAGCTCACTTAGCCTTGGATGACATCCGCGAGTCAATTCAAGAACTCGCCTATTTCAGGAAGAGAATTTTCATTTCCCATCAGTAACGAAGCCTTTCCATCTTCTCATGTAATCAACAAAGATGGAACTCAGTTCTGCATCCATTAACATCCCAGGAGAGAATGGGGGCTTGGCAGGAGAATAATTCAATGATGCACTCGAATGAGGCCAATCTGGAAATGGCAAAGCAACACGAGCAACTCCAACACCGTCAGCTCCTTCTTGGAGTAAGAAGTGAGCATCTTCACCTGTCCATACAGATCCTGTGGAGATAATCGGTATTCGATTGTCGATAAACTGAGAAATCTCTTTTGTCAGCGTGTTTCCTGATGTATGTGTTTCAAAAACATCCCAGCATGATATATGTAACGCATCTATAGATTTTGAAAGCAATGATTCACAGACAATTAATGTGTCTTCAAGGCGAATTCCATTGTCATCTGATACTGGTGAAAGGCGAACGAGAATAGAAAACTTTGGAGAGACACATTCTCGTACAGCGTCAATTATTTTGTTGAGGAATGTCATCCTTTGAAGAACGTCTCCTCCAAATTCATCAGATCTTCTGTTTGTCTTAGCACCAAGGAATTGAGCGATGAGATACCCATGAGCACCGTGAAGTTCTACTCCATCAAAACCAGCATCTTCACATCGTTTTGCTGCATTTGCAAAAGAACGGATTGTTTCATTAACTTCCTCAATAGTCATCTCGCGAGAAGAACCTTCTGAATTCGATATGAAATTTTCACTTGCAGAGACCGCTTGTTGCCCGGTAAGTGAGGATGGGCATCTCATTCCGCCATGAAATAACTGAGCAAAACTCTTCGACCCATATTCTCGAATTCCATCGGCAAGTCGCGTTAGACCAGGGATATGATGGTCGCTCCAAACACCCATCTCACCAGTCCACCCTTGGCCAGATTGTTGAACATGAGATGCTGCGGTTGTAATGATTCCAAAACCTCCTTTTGCTCTTCTCTTTAGGAAATTGATTTCATTATCAGAAAGGCAACCATCATCATGACTCTGTTTATTCGTCATTGCTGCAAGGACTGAACGATGATGAATCTTCAAACCGTTTCGAAGAGTCCAAGACTCATCCATTGAGGTCATGCACCCACCTACTTTTCTCGCCAAGTTGGCGAATTTACATCGACATCTTTGTGCAACGAAAGAATCTCTGCAAGTACTGCAATAGCGATCTCTTCTGGCGAATCTGCTCCAATGTTGAGCCCAATTGGACAACGAACATCGGAAAGATAGGTTTCTTTCACTCCGTCTTCAATACATGCAGATGCAAATGTTTGCCATTTAGAGCGACTTCCTATCGCACCAACGCGTGGAAATCCATTACCATCGAGAGATGATTTATTCGATTGTGCAATGTGTAAAATCATCTTGAGGCGATCAAGGTCTTCCTGATAATCGTGCCCCAGCAAGAGAATATCGGAAAAACGTGATAGCGTTTCAATTGTTTCATTTTGAAAGAAATCATCAACGCTCTTCGCATGGAGTTCAATTGCATCTGGATACAATTCTGAGTGTGCAAACTCTTCTCGAGTATCTTGAACGGAATAATTCCATCCTGTTGAAGGAAGCAGTTTGGAAATAGCTTCTGAGCAATGCCCCCCACCCATCAAAAGTATGTGCGGCATTGGTATCATCAACTCCATTGCGATGGTTACTTGCCCACCGCAAAGAGAGTCAAGAGGTTGAACTTCATAGCCCTTCGCACCTTTGTTTAACCCGAACGTTATCACTTCGGACGTAGTAGTGGACTGAGTGAGCAATTCTTCACATCGATTCAGTATTCGCTTTTCTAAGCCAGCGCCTCCCACAGTACCAACCCAAGAGTTGTCTTTTCTCATTGCAAGTCGTGCACCAGATTTCCCAGGCACACTACCTTTTGTAGCGACCACTGTAGCGAGGACAACAGATGAATTGTGTTGTAACTGTTCCAACACCCATCCCAGCACCCTTGCGGTCATGACCTTGCGTCACGATGGATACACATACTGTTTGCCCTTAGAACCAAGGTTCCATAGCGGCTGCATTCAGGAGTCCTAAATCATCTGGAGTATCGATATTGAGATGCAATGAATCGAAGGTTACTTCAACGGCTTGACAGTTTACAAGATTCTTTAGAGGTACGTCCCCTTCTGAGAGGTATACGGATCGAATATCTTCCTCTTCCAAGTACAGAGGATGCCCTCCTTTCCCAGATGCAATTGGATATGTCGAAACACCGAGGCCAATTAATGAATGAACAATCTCCACATTCCAGCCAGGACGATCGATTGGAACTATGAGAACTCGTTTCGGTAAGGAACCCAGTCGTTCAATCATCGAACGAAGCCCGCATCGTATTGATTCAGTACGACCCAATTCTGGAGCCGGATTGAGAACGACATTTCCACTTGGACTTGCAAGCATTAAATCAGCCAATAAATCGGTGTTTGTTACAGAAGTGATCGATGTCATGCCGGATTGATGAAGTCGATTCACGATATGATGGATAAGTGGTTTACCGTTGATATCAATCATTGCTTTATGCTGACCAAGTCTTGTCGAGAGACCAGCAGCAAGGACGAGTACCTCAATTGGTTTGCCCATGCTCATGCGTAAGCGACAAGTACATTCAGATTTCTGTTCATAAAGAGTCGAAGAGTACAGTCTTCATGTCAGCAGAAGAGAGCCCTAGTCCATTTGAAAAGTCAATGACCTTTCTTCGTGATATTTGTAAGATGGAGAACTTCCGTTGGATAGACACTGGTTCGGAAGAAGAGATCAAGGTACGGATTAAGGGGACTTCAGGAAGACACTATGAAGTGAAGGGAAAACAACAGCACCCTCATCCTTCACTGGGTAGGAACTCCAAGGGTAGTGGGACTTGGAGCACCTCGGTTGTTGGCGCAGCATGGAAGAAAGATATCGAATCAAATGATTCACGTTTCACTGTTAGCCTCTGTCTGAACATAAATCAACAAAAAGTTCACCTCCCAATTGGTGACAAGTTAGCATCTCTCGCACTCAGTTTGCGTAATGACATTGAATTGGCAATGGATATTCCACTCGTTGCTCAGTTCATTGTTTGTCCTCGAAAAAAGTTTGAACATATTTTCACGTTTCAAGATGAGATGATTGTAACTCAGGATATGATTGACATGGGAGAAGATGAACAAGAATTTCATGGATTTGAAGACGATGAGGAAGAAATGGACTGGGAAGTGCTCGAATCATATTACAGCGAAATCGATATTATCGAACTCGAAGAACAAAGCGATTTTTCAACTCTAAATCAATCTGAAGAGTCTGAACTTAATGAACCAAATACACCTTCCTTTGAGGAGATGGTTGATCATATGATGAGAGCTATCGATCGTCAAGAAGATAAACGATCTAGAGATTCTTCGTGATTTCACGACCGATAATCATCCGTTGAACTTGGCTACTACCTTCATAGATTTGCATGACCTTTGCCGCTCTCATCAAGCGAGCAACTGGGTATTCCTCAGAGTAGCCATATCCACCATAGACTTGCACTGCATCTGTTGAGATTTTCATTGCAGCATCAGAAGCAAAGCGTTTTGCATGCGCTGCAGATTCGGTATTCTTTACACCGACATCTGCCTCCGAAGCAGATTTCCAGGTTAGCATACGGCTGGCTTCAATATCAGTTTTCATATCAGCAAGCATGAATTGGATTGCTTGGTGGCGATGAAGAGGTTTTCCGAACGTTTGCCGCTCATTGCTGTATTGGAGAGCATGCTCGTAAGCTGCTCTGGACAAACCAGTTGCATGCGCAGCAATGTTTGGCCGGCTCAAGTCAAAGGCACTCATAGCGTTCATCCATCCTCCTGATTCGCTTTCACCTACGAGTTGATTGGCAGGAATGCGCACATTATCAAAAGAAATACTGCGAGTATCGCTGCATCTCTGCCCCATATTGGTTTCTTTCTTTCCTAAGGAAAGACCTTCTCTGTTCGATTCAACAATGAAACCGGACATACCTTTGTAGCCAGCATCAGGATCGGTTTTAGCAAGAACAAAGAAGAAATCGGCATATCCTGCTCCAGTAATCCACATTTTTGAACCATTGATGACATATTCGTCTCCATCTCGAACTGCTGTCGTTTTTACCGCAGCAACATCTGATCCTGCACCCGGTTCAGTGACAGCATAGGAGGCGAGAGCGCCTTCTTCGGCAACCTTTCGCAGCCAGATATCTTTCTGCGCCTCTGTTGCACCAGTTATGATCGGAGCACAAGCAAGAGCGGTCGCATAAGCAGCAGTAGCAAAACCAGGGTCACCCCATGCGAGTTCCTCATTGACGAGGACTTCTTCCATGCAGCCGAGCCCAGGTCCACCGTATTTCTCAGGAATGTGGAGATTGAGTAATCCCATCTCATGAGCCATTTGAATGACCTCCTTTGGATAAACCGATGCTTCATCCCAATGTTCTGCATGTGGGCGTATTTCATCCACCGCAAATTCATGAGCGAGTTCACGTAGCATCTCTTGCATTTCATCGAGTTTGAAGTCGACCATGTCACTCCCACAGAGCGACCAAACATAAGTCTTGATTTCGTTTCAACTAACGAGAAAGTTGTAAAACAACCAAAAAGGCAAGGTAGAATAAAGCCAAACATGCACCTTCCCAGCGCTCAAATCTGTAACTTCTACGCATGAAAATCAAAGCAAGAAGAACACCAAGAACCGTTGCAGGAGCAATGATCTCCATTGTAAGCCCTTTGTCGGCATTACTTATGGACAATGGATGAATCATTGAAGCAATACCGATGGAAAGAAGAGGGTCTGTGATGTTTGACCCAATCAGTGTTCCAATCGCAACACCCTTGCTTCTCTTGGCGGCCATCAATGCGATCGTTAGTTCAGGTAGAGAAGTACCGATTCCAGAAACTGTCGTACCCACTACGGAATGAGGTACGTCAAGTTCGAGTGCTAAATGACAGGCCTTATCGACGAGGATATTCGCAGCATATATTGCAAATCCAAGCCCTAGAATAATCATGATGGTGTATGCTGCAGAACTCCAATTTGATCCTTTGATTTCATATTCGCCTAAATCTTCAACTTCCTCTAGACGAATCGCTTCTCTTTTCATGAGAAGCCAGACAATATATGTCACATACAGTGCTGAGAGAATCGCTCCTTCCCATCGTTCTAGTGCGTTATCTGTCCATACAAAAAAGATCAGCAGCATTACCGCTAAAAGCATGATCACGCCATCTCGGTTAAGCCAAGATGGACGCACTTTTACCGACTTAGTCATCACAACGATTCCAAGAACAAGAGTAATTTGAACGAGAACCGAACCAAGAATGCTTCCTATCGCAAAATCTGCTGACCCAGTGGTATTATTCGCCGCATCAAGGGCTGCTGAACTTGTTACGAGGATCTCAGGAAGCGAAGTTCCGATTGAAACAATTGTCAATCCAATAACGATCTCAGCGATTCCTGCTCTTCGAGCCAATCCTTTTGCTCCTTCAATAAAGAAATCAGCACTCGTGACCAGAAGACCAAGAGAAAGCAGAAGAATGAACGCCATAATCACCATCGAATTATCCTTGGTAATGGACTCTGCCAAGAGAATTCCGAGGAACAAAGCACCTGTAATGAGCATTGCATTGAAGTGAATAAGTTGGGGAATCCCCATCAACTCATCCTTTTGCTCCATACTCATGCCCATGCATCATGGGTTTTCATGCTTCTGCCAATCTCATTAGATAACATCAAGTTCTTGCTAGAAATCGCTGATTCGATGTGGAGGCGAGGTGCAATCGAGTTCATCGGAACTTTCGCCATGGTTTTCATTGGATGCGGTAGTGTTGCAATCGAACGCTCATCTCTTGAAATTTCTCTTGCATTTGGCCTTATTGTTGGCCTTGTAATCCTATCTCTAGGAAGATTCTCTGGCGCACATATCAATCCAGCAGTATCTATTGCTTTTTGGAGAAGAGGTGATCTTTCAAACAGAGATACTCTTTCTCATATTATTGGCCAATTATGTGGAGGTGTTCTGGCAGGAGGGGTTCTAAGTGGAGCGGGGCCGACCATAAGGAATACCTCTTGGTTCAGTTTGATAGTGATTGAGATTGGAATAACATTCTTGCTTATGGCTTCAATCTTACTTATCATAAAAAGAACCGACAAGTGGCTTCCAATCGCAGTAGTTGTTGGGGCAACTGTTGCAGTATTGGCGTTTATCTTTGGAGAATACACTGGAGCAAGTATGAATCCAGCACGTACATTTGGACCAAATCTATTCTCTGGTGATGCTGCCATAATCCCAATCTATTGGTTAACAACGATTCTTGGTGCTTGTCTTGCTGTTTGGCTGGAATCACTCATCCCATCAAAGACTGAATGACCTTAGTCACGTATTCAATCGAAGGGATTGTATGATTTTCCAAAGGTGGAGAGAAGGGGACAGGTGTGTCTAATGCTCCGATAACAACTGGTTGTGCTTCCAGTTGATAGAATGTAGATTCAAGGATTTGAGATTGTATGGTGTGGCCTAAACCTCCATGCCATTGTCCTTCTTGAAGGACGACAAGTCTTCCCGTTTTCTGAACAGATGCTATACAAGTTTCTTTGTCAAATGGAATTATTGTTCGAAGATCGATTACCTCTAATTCAATCCCATCAGAAGTCAAGTTCTCTGCAACTTGTTTTGCGATGTGAATCATAGCACCCCAGGTGACGAGTGTTAGATCTGTACCTTCTCGAATAATCGATGCTTTGCCAATCGAATGACGTTCTCCATTTGCAATCGCTTCATGAACAGATTTCGTATCGACTTTCTGATTGATATTCTGGCCCCATCCGGTTAGTCCACCGCGAAGGCCATACAATCCGATGTGTTCCAAAAAGAGCACTGGGTCATCCAAGTGTGCAGCCTCGACAAGTAACTCATAAGCAGCTTGAGGAGTTCCTGGTGCGAGAACAACAAAACCAGGATCGTTTGCAAACCAAGATTCAATCATATTTGCATGGAAAGGGCCCGATCGAGTTCGAGCACCAAGAGGAATTCGAACTGTCATTGGACAATCAGCACCCCAGCGCCAGCGAAGCATTGCGGCATTGTTGATTAATGCATTAAATCCAAGAGCGGCAAAGCCTCCAAATTGAATTTCCACCATCGGACGCATTCCGGAGAGGGCGGCACCTACACCTGTATGAACAATCATTGCTTCACAGAGCGGCATATCAACAAGTTTTTCCTGATGTCCGGCGTTTTTTAGAGCCATATTCATGCCAAAAGCACCTGCAACTTCCATGTCTTCTCCGATGAAAACACAATCCTCACCGTACAGATTTGCGATGTCTACCATTGCTTGCTGAATCGCTCGAGCATACGTCCATCCTCCAGATTCAACGTATTCAATCGGTTCAAGATTCGATTTTGATTCAGCCAAAGTAGGTGAGGTCAATGTATCCAATTGATCTTGATGCGTCCTAGCATCATGGATTGTAGTGATTCCTTTGGTTACGCTTTCAGGTTCAGGCCAATTCATTTCCTCTACATCAGAACGTGCGTTATCAACGTGGAGTTGTTCTTCTTGTTCCATTCCTTCAAGTTCGCTTTCAGAAACTCCCAGAGTAAGCAACAATTCTCGATGGGTCGGTACTGGGTCCTTTGCAGCCCAATACTCGAGCATAGTGCGGTCCACATAGCCAGGAGGAGTACCTGTTTCTGAGCCCAGATAGAGATCATCATGATGATGGGCATGGCCGCATCCTCGCATTGTTTCAACATGAATCATTGTTGGACCTCCGCCTTCCATACTAAATTCACGGGCTGTAGCAACACTTGCATGCCATGCTGCAGGGTCTGAACCATCAATTGTCCATGCAGGGAAGCCCATTGCAACGGCCTTATCTGCCCAAAGTTCAACTCCGGATTGATTTGCGGGAGGTGTATCGAGTGCAATTTGGTTATTCTGAAGGACGTAGCATATTGGTAGGCCTCGAGCACCTGCAAGATTCAATGATTCCCAATATTCTCCCGCCGATGAAGCTCCTTCTCCAATGCAAGCGACGTGAAATCGGTCAAGTTCTTGTTTCCAAGCAGCAAATGCGAGTCCAGTCATTGTTGCACTAGCGATAGGGAGTGGGGCAGTTGGCGGTAATACTCCCACGTGCCAGGCACCAATGTGAAGATCTCGGCCACCTGCTCCTTCATGGCCGCCATTCTGGTTTGATTCGGCTTTACCCATTTGAGCAGCCATGACATCAACGACGGTATCTCCCATTGCGAGGGCAAGACCAACGTCACGGATCATCGGGGCAACGAGATCCCCGTCGTAGCCATTTCCTGGTGTGTGTTCTTTATTTGGTTCATCTGAACGCTTCAGAGCAGTTGCAATTGCAACAACTCCTTCCTGCCATGTAGAACGAAAACCTTTGCCACCAAATCGAGAACCGTCTGGTGTTTCCATTCCTGAAAAGAAAACATCCTTGAGATGGGCATCCATTGCACGAGTTCTTGTCATCATGCGTTGCCATTCCATTCGATTTTCCATGGATGTTGACATGTAATGTGCTAAACGGCGGAAACAAAGACGTATATCGATGATAATGTGTTTCATCCTTCGTTCCAAATGCTCGTTTATGCTTCTTCGAGGCATGACCTCATCGCCCATTATAGGCTTGATTTTATGCTCATTCTGAGCTGCAAATCCTTTTTGGAAGGCATCTACGAAACGTGACGAAAAAGAATGCCAGGATTCTCCATCGAAGGATTGCTGGCCATCAACATGGAGATGATCCCAGACGTTTGCAGCAAGAAAAACATGGCCTTCATGACGTTCTGTAAAGAAGCGCATTACTTCTGCCCGAGCGGCATCAATAAGCAATGGCTGTGTGAAAACACATGCAGATTTAGGCGACCAATCAGCACCGTGAATTGTTGAAAGTGTTGCTTGTGACATACCCCGCCCCCGTATCTGCGAAGGTCGCCTAAGTTTCAATGCTATGGATTGGTCTTAGAATCAAAAAAATGAATTATTCCTCTTCTCCGATGGATTCTCTAAGAACTCGAATCGATGTTCTGGTGACAATGACAGTTACGATTACAGTTGCAATTATGCCGAGCAGGAGCATGAACAAACCGAGCGGAGAATTACTCAAACCGCCCATCCCAGATCGACTCAAGGCAATGGAACCAAGAGCATGCCCATAATACGCATAAATCAAGCAATAGATCAGACTTGATGTATTTGAAACCAAGAAGACGCGTAATGAAACGGGTGTAGCGGACATAATGTAATTGAGCCATTCATCTGGAAGAATGGGGGATAAGCGAACCAGTACTGATATTTTCATAGCATCTTGATCAAGAGCTTTCTCAATATTCTGCATCCTTACGTCGTTCTGTATGGATGCTTGAATTGATTCTCTAAACATCCACCGTCCTAGAACGAAGGCAATGAGGCCGCCAACCATTGATGCAACAAAGTTGACGATCGCTGCAATCCAAAATGGGAATATTGCTCCTGCCCCGATCTTTACGAATGGAGTGGGCAACAACAAAACAATCGCCAATGAGAGCATTACGGTGAATAAAAACGGCCCCCATAGCCCAAATCCCTTGAACCATTCAATGATTTCAGCCGCATCACGAAACAAGAAATATCCTGCAACTGCGCAGATAATAAGGACAATGAATCCAAACCAAGCCCTCCATCTATAGAGATTAGGTTGTTGCTCTTTCATCTTCTGTAGGTTTTTTTGACCATCCATTAGATGAAGTTCTGATGGCTTCGGCAGTTGGAGGTCGGAAGGTTTTGGTAAACTCTTCATGCTAATCTACTCCTCTTCTGATTCAGGCAATGATGACAGCACATCTCCAAGCATTTCCGTTGCATCTTCGATTCGAGTCATGAGAGTAGTATCAGAAACTGCGCCTGGACGACCCAAATCCCACATCAATTCGTGAACCATCTCGGTGGTAAGACGAGTCATGTTGAGTACCTGTGGGTCGATACGTTCAAGATGATTATCTGGAAGTATTGCAACCTGCTCAGGTGTTTCATCAAGAATTTGATCCATGACAGATTCAATCTCAGAAGCAATATTGTCTGCCTGAGTTTCTAGAATCGATTCCATTCCTCCTGTTGATACCGACTTTGATTGATCGCTTAAATCGCCTAACGCTTTCTTTTTCTTGAGCTCTTCAAACGAAGGGCCTACTCCACCTTGCGCCTTATCATCATCCTGAACCAAGCGATTTAGAGCAATTCGTAAGATGTTCGAAAGATCTGTTGCTTCAAGGTCTAAGTCAACTTCCATCCCATCCTCACCCATTTGTGTAAGAATTTCATTGATGAACGACTCATTAATTCGGTCAGGACCCACCAGTCCTTTGAGCATAGGAAGAGCCCAGCCGCCACCTCCTGCCATCATTCCTACATCGAATGATCCCCCTCCGCCTCCGACTTCAACATCTGCAGGCGGTGGAACAAATTGCTTACGAGCATGTTTCCACAATTGCTCGATGAGTTTACTCATATCGACTGGTTTTCCAATAACTTCATGGATACCTGCTTTTGCAGCAGTAAGTAGAAACTCATTCGACGTGCTTCTCGACAACATCACAATTCGACACTTGAATGCAAACTCAGGATCGCCCATCAATCGCTGAGAAGCATCGATTGCGTCTCCCGAACTCCAATCGCCTTCAAGTAAGACAATCTCTGGCATTACAGCTAAGGCAGTACCCTCTGCTTGACGTAATGTACCAGCACGTGTAACATCAAAGCCTTCTCGTTCAAGCGTGGATGCAAGAAGGGTCCTACGACCCTGATTCTCATCCGCAACGATGACTTTTGCCATGATGACCAACGAGCAACGGGAGGTTACGCTCTTTGAACCTCACCCTTGTTTTAGCCTCTTATGACATCTTCTGGGGCAATTTGACTCCATGCCATAATGCCTCCATCTAAATTGTAAAGGCGATTATTGTCAATTCCTGCTTGAATCAAGAACATGATTGCCATTTGTGAACGCATACCACTTCTGCAAATGACCACGATATCACCTTCATCTGGAACTTCTGAGGAATGTGCTGCTATGGAATCATGCACTACATGAAGATCAAAACTATTCAATCGTATTTGATCGAGTTCTTCGGCACTACGTACATCGATAATGAACGGCTTCCATCCATCGGATTGCTTCGCCTTTACGGAAGCCACATCAATTGATTGCATCATGTCCCTTCCATTTGAAGACCCTTCATCAATCTGTTTGTTCGACGGCATGCAATACAATGGATCGTCAAAGAGTTGTTGGACGACTGACAAATCTTGTATCTCATCTCGGGTTTCCAAAGACTCGAAACGAAGCATACGAGTCGACATTTCGAGAGCATCATACAAGAGTAATGAACCAATCAATTTGGTTTCTAATCCAAGAATTAGTTTGATGACTTCAGTTGCTTGAATACTTCCAACAACACCTGGAAGGACGCCAAACACCCCTGCATCCGCACAATTCTGCAATGCTCCAGCAGGTGGTGCTTCGGGAAAGAGATCTCGATAACAGCGAGAATGTTCAGTTGAAAAGACAGAAACTTGTCCTTCAAAGCGGTGGATTGAACCGTAAATCCATGGAATAGAAAGTAAATGGCAAGCATCATCAATCAGATATCGGGTTGGAATATTATCAGTTCCATCGACAACGACATCCCATCCTTGCAAGACATCAAGAGCGTTCTCTAGATTGAGACGATAAGGATAAAGTTCAATCTCAAGATTTGGATCTAATGCGAGCAATCGAGCCTTTGCTGAATCCACTTTCTTTGAACCTACATCCTCTGTTCGATGAATAATTTGGCGTTGAAGATTTGAAATATCCACTACATCATCATCGATTATACCAATTGTACCAATGCCTGCTGCTGCAAGATAAAGAAGAACAGGGCTTCCTAGGCCACCTGCTCCAATGACAAGGACACGGGCTGCAGCAAGTTTCTCTTGACCTTCATGGCCAACATTAGGAAGGACGAGATGACGGGCATGACGTTCCATATCGACCATGGCCATCCCAAGCGTAGGTCTGTCAAATAGACATCGTTGCTCAATGACCGTTCTCTTCAAGCCACTTTTCAGCATCCATGGCTGCTTGGCAACCCATACCTGCTGCAGTAATCGCTTGCTTGTATCGAGTATCGACAACGTCACCTGCTGCAAAGACACCAGGTACATTTGTCATGGTATGTTCATGATGAACAATGTA
>CEUB01073191.1_pt1 | contig 23065 bp, 19 predicted proteins | sample 356491 | NCBI WGS metagenome assembly CEUB01 (sample SAMEA2623370, study PRJEB7988) | marine metagenome | isolation source: saline water (ENVO:00002010), including | reverse complement strand
ATTTGGGGCTTTTCTTTTTTAGCTGTTAGTATTTCATTAGAATCTTTTTCTCCAATTCAAGTTGCCGCATGCAGGATAATAATAGGAGCCTTTGTTGTTCTTGTATTTTGTCTGGCCATTGGTGAAGGTTTGCCCAAATTTAATTCAGCGGGAAGATCGATCTGGCCATACTGTGCGGGCATGGCTTTGCTTTCAAATGTTATCCCTTTTTGTCTACTTTCTTGGGCTTTGCTGCACGTAACTTCTAGCTTTGCTGGTATCACCATGACTATGGTGCCCCTAGCAGTTTTACCTTTGGCTCATATTTTTGGTAAAGGTGATTATATGACACCAAGAAAAGTCATAGGTTTTTTGATAGGATTTGCAGGGGTACTTTTTCTGTTTGAGCCATCAGAAATAGTAAATTTTTCGTTTAATGAAAGTACTATATTAGCAAAAATGTTGTGCTTATTGGCAACTTTGTGTTATGCGACTGGCTCTATTATTACGAGAAGATCCCCGCAAACTGTTTCTAGTTTGTCATTTAGTGCAGGTGCACTTTTGTTGGCAGCTTTAATTATTGCCCCAATTTCATTTATTTTCTCTGATTTAGCCACTGTAATAACTTTCCGATCGGTTATAGGGGTTCTATTCTTAGGGTTTCTGCCTACCGGAATAGCAACAATTATTCTTGTATATTTGGTTAAAAATTCGGGGCCATCTTTTATGAGTCTGGTAAACTATCAGGTGCCAATATGGGCTGTACTATTTGGGGTATTCTTTAATCAAGAAACGTTACCAGCTGGTGCACTTCTTGCGCTGTTATTGATTCTTTTTGGTCTATTTTTTAGTCAGTACAAAAAAATAAATTAGGTGTATTGTGATAGATTGGGGTAAGAAATTTATAATTCTGTCTATATTATTGGGTCAGGGAAATATGTGTCAATCTGACGTGAGAATATAGGAGATCCAAAAAATAGAGTAGACTATAATTGTTCTATTTCGTAAAAGCATCGTACATCTTTTTGAGAATAATATCTTGTAGGTAGTTATGAGCTCCATTTATAGAAAATCTTTTTTTGATATGCCTAAAAATATTATTTATTTGGATGGCAATTCATTGGGACCTCTTTTGAAAGGGATAACTGAAGAGTCAGAAAGAGTTATAAATAAAGAATGGGGAGAAAAGCTAATTAAGGGGTGGAATGAATCCCACTGGATGGACCAGCCAGTTCGAGTGGGAAACAAGCTTGCTAGAATTTTGAAAGCTGAAGACGGATCGATAATTTTGGGAGAAACTTTATCACTAAAGTTATATCAGGCGCTGGGAGCTGCATTAGACTTGAATAATGAAAGAAAAGTGATACTGACTGATTCTGGAAATTTTCCTTCGGATTTATACATTGCTAAAGGGTTAATAGATACCTTAAATAGAAATTTGGAATTGAGAATTGTTAAACCAGAAGAAGTTGAAAGCTCCATCAATGAAGATGTTGCGGTGGTAATGTTAACTCAAGTTGATTATCGGACTGGTAGGATCCATGATCTAGAACTTATAACAAAGAAATCTCATGCTAGTGGTGCCGTTATGCTTTGGGATTTGGCACATAGTGCAGGTGCATTGCCCGTAAATTTAGAGAAAAGCAATTGTGACTTTGCTGTTGGATGCACTTACAAATATTTGAACGGTGGTCCAGGGGCTCCAGGATTTATTTACGTAAGACCAGATTTAATTAAAAAGTGTTCGCCAACAATTAAGGGCTGGTTGGGCCATAAGGCACCTTTTGCTTTTGAAAGAGAATTTAGAAAAGCGGAAACAATTGATGTAATGAGGGTCGGAACACCGTCGGTAATTCAGATGTCTATTTTGGAAAAGGCATTAGATATTTGGGATAATATCGAAATGTCAGATTTAAGAGAAAAAACTATTGAACTTTCAGAGATATTTATTCGTGAAATGGAAAAGAAATGTCCACAGATAAAACTTGCAAGCCCCAGAAATTCAGAACTTCGCGGATCTCAAGTATCTTTTTTCTTTGATGATGGATATGCTGTTATTCAGGCACTAATAGATGAAGGTGTGATTGGTGATTTTAGAGCACCAAATATTATGCGTTTTGGTATAACACCTTTGTATATTAATGAAGACGATATTTTAAATGCTGTTACCTGCCTTGAAAGAATATTAAGACAGGATCTTTGGAAAAAAGATAAATTTACTAAGAAGAAAGCCGTTACTTAATTAAGGTTTTTCGGATAGTGCCCAGTCCCAATACATTTCTCGAGCTTTTTTGGTTACCGGTCCAATTTGAAAATTAGTTTCATCAAATGCTGATACAGGAGTAACCTTCATCATATTTCCAGAAGCAAAAACTTCATCCGCATCATGAAAATCTGCGTAAGATAAGACTTTTTCAATAACTTTATAACCATTGTCACGAAAGTTCTTTATATGGCGGGCTCGTGTTATACCAGCCAGGAAAGTACCATTTGAGATAGGGGTAAAAATTTCTCCATTTTTCACCATAAATATGTTGGCTGTCGCTGTTTCAGCTACATTCCCTGCAAAGTCTGAAACGAGGGCATTTCCAAAGCCTTTGGATCTCGCTTCGGTGAGCATTCTAGCATTATTTGGGTATAAACAACCTGCCTTGGCGTTAACTACATTATCAGCAAGTACAGGCCTTCTAAAACGAGTAGTTGTGAGTGTTGTTGAACTATCTGCTGGAGCCATCGGTATCTCTTCCAAGCAAACTGAAAAAGCTGTAGAATTTTCTAGAGGGACAATTGCAAGTTCGCCGCCATCTACCGCCCAATACATAGGGCGAATATAAATTGGAGCTGATTTTTCACATCGTTTCAAACCTTCCCAAATTATTTTTACCATATCGTCTGCAGCGACTGTTGGTGTTATCATCATTGCTTTAGCGGATTGGTTAACCCTATTACAATGTGCCAAAAGGTCCGGAGCGACCCCATCGAAGTATCTGGCACCATCAAAAACACTGGTTCCTAACCACGTACCATGATCAGCTGCTTTCATAATTGGTGTATTTTCACTTTTCCATTCGCCGTTAAAGTACGTTTGGATATTCTTTCCTGATGCCATTACGAATCCTTTTTATAAAGTGTTTTAAAGAATAACGTATCGCCTAAAAATAAATTTTGAAGCCTTTTTTCTTTATTAGGAAATTTCATATTTAATTTTTAGATTTCACACAGCTTATAACTAGATTTTTCAAGCCAATTTTTATTAAAATCAACTCCCCATCCTGGACCACTTGGAATTGAGCAATGGCCTTCTTTTACTTCAAAAGGGGTTCCATCAAATAGGTCTACCTGCCATGGGTAGTAATCTGATCCCTCTATGGAAAGTTCAAGGTATTTACCGGAGTTTGGAATTGATTTTAAAAAATGCATAGTGCAAATGGTCACCAAAGATAAGTTGGCGGCGTGAGGTGTGCAGGGTATATTTGCCTTATTCGCCATTTCTGCAACTCTGAGAGCGCGAGTTAAACCTCCCATGTACATAACATCCGGTTGCATTATATCTGTCACTTTTCTATCAATAAGATCTTGCCAGATTCGTATGTCACAGTCCTGCTCTCCTCCGGTTACATCGATTTCAAGAGCTTCTGTTACCTTCTTTGTTTCATTCGGCAGCCAGTAGGGGCACGGTTCTTCAAAATGAGAGATGTCGTTATCGATTAATTTTTTTCCTATCTCTATAGCGTCTATATGAAAATAACAGCTATTTGCATCGACAAGTTTTTCTACTCCATGACCTAGTGCTTTCGGAACAGTTTGTATAATCTCTTCAGTTCTTCCTTCCCATTCGTCCTTACCGTTACCGCACTCAGAGCCAATTCTAAACTTAAAGGCATCAAATCCGAATTCGTCCCTTAGTTTGCACAAGCGCTGAGCTTCGTTTTTAGGTGTAATATCTCGTTTCATAGATGAGCCATAAACTCTTAATTTACCTGGCTGTCCTCCTAATAATTCAACTACTGATACTCCCTTGATTTTTCCCAACCAGTCCCAAAGAGCGGTGTCTATGCCAGAAAAAGCTCTCAAAAGGTATGAACCTGGAAATTTATGCTCTTTCCGAAGAATCAAATTTTCAACACTTTCAAAAGATGAAAAAGAAACTCCCAAAATATGAGGAACGATTTGTCGGTGGAAAATTTCACAAGTAATGTCAGCACAATAGGTTGACATTTGCCCCCAGCCCGTCGATCCGTCATCCATTGTTAATTTAACAGCACTTACATGTACGTTAGTAAAAGTTTCTATTTTTTTAATCGTGAATTCCATTTTACTTAAACCTTTTTTGTGGTCTGAATTGACCCCATGCGATAAAGCCACCGTTTCTATAGTTTGCTTTTCCATATTTGAATATATTTATGCCATCAGTATCTGTTACAGAACCTCCGGCAGCCCTAAGAATAGCATCACCTGCAGCTGTGTCCCATTCCATTGTAGGTCCGAACCTTGGGTAAACGTCAGCTTCACCAGTAGCGACAAGACAGAATTTTAGAGAAGATCCAATAGATACTGTCTTTTCAATATTATGAGAAATTAACCAATTATTTGTTTCTTGATCTCGGTGTGAGGAACTGGCTACGGCGATTATATTTAGGTTCTTAGTTTTAGATAAATTTAAACGCTTTGTCGGAATATCTCGTTCTTCGGAGAAACTATTTAAGGTTATTCCAGAGAAGTATCTACCAAGCGCTGGTGCATAAACTATTCCAAAGATTGGGAGATTATTCTGGATTAATGCTATATTGACTGTGAAGCTGCCCTTACCATCTTTTTTTAAAAACTCTTTTGTTCCATCTAAAGGGTCAACTAAAAAAAAAGTTTCAGTAGCTTGTATCTTATGGCTTTCAGAATTTTCTTCTGAAATTATTGGTATGTCAGGGCACAGATCTTTTAAAGCCGGTATTATGATATTTTCTGACAATTTATCAGCTTCAGTAACTGGGGATCCATCAGACTTTTTGTGAAACTCAAAGTCTTTTTCATATACTTCCATAATCGCACTTCCTGCGCGTATAACAACTGACTCTAAATCTTGTTTAAGGTTTTCTAGTAAATTGATTTTGATCATTGATTCAAACCTCTTACAGGGATATTTTTTTTGACTTCATGAATCTTAAATAAGATTAAACAAAAAGATCTACATGCTTGAATTTAGTTACGTCTATTATCCCTAAATCTGAGATCCTTATTTCAGGTATTACAGCTAGAGCCAGAAGGGAGTGCTGCATTATGGCATTATTCAACTGGCACCCACAGGTTTCCATTGCTGAAACAATCAAATTTGCCTTTTTTGCCACAACTTCAGCGACCTTATCAGACATAAGGCCTGCTATTGGTAGTTCTAGAAGAGCTAACAATTTTCCTTTTGAAAAAACAACTAAACCTCCACCAATTTCATTAAGTTTATTTGCTGCTAAGGCCATATCTTTTTTTTCTGTTCCCACGACGATCATATGATGGCTATCGTGTGCAATGGTCGAAGCGACAGCACAGTCAACTTTATACCCAAAGCCTGAAACAAAACCGTTTACAATTTTTCCAGTGGAGTGATGGCGCTCAATTAATGATATCTGACATATATCTTTAGCTCGATCCATTTCAACGATTTTACCCTCAACTTTTAGCTTAGATATAAGTAACTTTGTCGGTGCTTGGTTTTCGATTACCCCAATCGTTCTAACCTTTGCTGATTTCTTATTGCTATTCTTTATTTTTATATCAAAATCATGAAGGTCTATTCTCTTCTTTATATTAATGGTAGATCTGGCAAATTTTGGGTAGGTAAATTTTGGTAATTTTTCTTTGAGAACACCATTTTCTGCAACAACCTGTCCCCGTGCCAAAACTGTTTCAATTGGCAGGTCAGAGAGGCTAGAGGTAATAATCATGTCTGCCCGTCGACCAGGAGAAATTGAACCCAACTCATATTCCATTTTAAAGTGCTGTGCAGTATTAATTGTACCCATTTGAATTGCAGTAATTGGTTTTAAACCTTGTGAAATAGCGTGTTTAATTACTCGATTCATATGTCCTTCTTCAATAAGTGTTCCGGAATGTGAGTCGTCTGTACATAGAATAAAATTTCTTGAATCAAGACCGTCCTCCGTTATCGCTTTTACCTGAGAAGCTACATCATACCAAGCAGATCCAAGCCTTAGCATTGCCTTCATTCCTTGCCTTACTCTTGCTATGGCGTCTTCTTTCCGTGTCCCTTCATGATCATCTTGTGGTCCTCCAGCAACATAGCCATGAAAGTTGAGTCCGAGATCTGTGGAAGCATAATGTCCCCCGATAGTTTTATTTACAGCCCAAGTTGCTGAGATTTCATCAACCATTTTTCTATCATTATTAGCCACACCTGGGAAATTCATTACTTCACCTAGACCGCATACATTAGGCCAGTTCAATGCTTCAGAAATCTCATTTACATCAAGTGAAGCCCCAGATGTCTCTAGCCCTGGAGCAGAGGGTACACAGCTTGGTACTTGAACATAAACATTAATAGGCAAATTCAATGTTTCATCATGCATCAATTTAATTCCGGGAAGACCCAATACATTAGCTATTTCATGAGGATCAACAAACATAGTTGTAGTACCATGAGGAATAATAGCTCTTGAAAATTCAGTAATAGTAACCATTCCACTTTCGATATGCATGTGGGCGTCACAAAATCCGGGAACTAAATATTTTCCGTTAGCTTCTATGACCTTAGTATCTTTCCCGATCGTGTGCTTTGAATCAGGCCCTATAAATGCAAATCTTCCTGCTTTAATAGAAATGTCTGTGTTTTGGATAAGTTCACCAGAATATACATTTACCCATGTCCCATTTCGAATTACGGTGTCAGCAAATTTTCTCCCCATTGCGACATCTACTAGATCTTGCCGACAGTCATTTAATGACTTAAGTTGTGACATACGCATTATCCATTTTTATTTAAAGCAGAAGCTTTTATATTTAGGTTTTTTTATATTCTCTAAATGCCATAATGTCTTCATTAAGTTAGTACCTTAATTTTAAAAATGTAATGATTAAAGCATAGGCTTATATTGTTTCTAGGAGAAGAAAATAATTAAATTTATAGATAAAAGAAAAATACCACTAGTTATTGCAGTTACGCTTATACTTTTTTCAGGGATAATAGTTACAGTAATGCAGGCAGGTGTACGCTTTTTGTCTTCCGAGGTTCATCCTTTTACAATCGTTTTCTTTAGGGCTTTTTTAGGAGTCTTGCTCCTATTACCCCTAATGTTTAAGTGGGGCCCTTCTATATTTAAAACGGCACATCCAAAGCTACAGATTTTTCGGGGCTTTATAGGTTCTGGTGGTTTGCTTTGTTTCTTCTATGGACTTAGCATAGTGACCCTAGCAGAGGCAGTGACTTTAGGCTTTACTGTACCAATTTTTGCAACATTGTTGGCAATTATATTTTTTGGTGAGAAAGTTGGGCGATGGAGATGGTTCGCAATATTAACGGGTTTAGTTGGTGTATTTATAGTTGTAAGGCCTGACCTTGAGATTGGACTTGGTCCTATACTTGTCTTGATTGCATCTTTATCTTGGGCAATATCAGTTCTCATAGCAAAGAAACTCACACATTTTGATTCAGATATTTCAATTGCATTCTGGCAGACAGTAGGAAATGTGCCCTTAGCTTTAGCTATGAGTATTTATGTATGGGAGACACCTACTCAAAATCAATTAATAATTCTGCTAGTAATTGCGATTTTTGGAACTATTGCTCAAACAAGCCTAAATGCTGCTCTCAGAAGAGGTGAAGTATCTTTCCTTCTACCATTTGACTATCTTAGGTTACTATGGTCGATCCTGATTGGTTATTTTATGTTTAAGGACTTTCCTGGACATGGTTTATTTATTGGAGGTGCACTTATAGTTTTTGCAACAAGCCTTATGGCCTATCGGGAATCAAGGAAATCTTAACCTAAAAAAATATTACTTTTTTCTAAGATCATGTTAGTATTAAAGCGCTATGGAAAATACCCTTGGAAATATTTTACATGAAAAGGGCTGGATATTAGCAGATGGGGCTATCGGTACCCAATTATTCAACATGGGACTTCAATCGGGTGATGCTCCTGAGTTGTGGAATGATCTGCAGCCAGAAAAAATAAGAAAACTTTACAGAAGTTCTATCGATGCAGGTTGTGACCTTTTCTTAACCAACTCCTTCGGATCAAATAGCTGTAGGCTTAAGCTTCATAATAAAGAAAGGGAAGATTTTCGGTTATCCAAACTTTCAGCTGAGTTAGGGCGTGAAGAAATCGAAAAGGAAAAAAGAAAAATAGTGTTAGCTGGATCTATGGGACCAACAGGAGAAATTTTGCAACCTCTTGGAGCTCTAAGTTTTAAAGATGCTGTAGAGGTTTTTCACATTCAGGCAGAAGGCTTGAAAGAAGGTGGTGCAGATATTTTGTGGATTGAAACCATTTCGCACTTAGATGAACTCAGAGCTGCTATTGATGCAGCAAAGTTAGCTGAGATGGAGTGGTGCGGCACGATGAGTTTTGATACCTCCGGAAGAACAATGATGGGCATAACATCAAAAGAATTTTCCAAGAATATTTCAGAAATGGATTATAAGCCACTAGCTTATGGAGCAAATTGTGGTGTAGGGCCTTCCGATTTAATTCGTACACTTTTGGGTTTTGAGGATTTGAGTTTACCTATAATTGCAAAAGGCAATGCAGGAATTCCAAAATACGCAGATGGTAAGATCCGTTATGATGGAACACCCGAGCTTATGGCATCGTATGCTTGTTTGGCACGAGATGCTGGTGCCAAAATAATAGGTGGCTGCTGTGGCACTACACCAGAGCATCTGACTGTGATGAGGCAGGCTTTAGAAGATCAAAAGCCTATGAAAAAGCCTTCAATTGATGAAATTGTAGAAAAGCTAGGCCCTCTATCTTCGAATTCGGATGGAACAGATTTAGAAAATATGAAGGGTCCAAGGCGGTTGAAAAGACGAAGAAGGCTTTAGCTAATGGAAAGCAGCTTCAAGAGCAATTTCTACCATTTCACCAAAGCTACGTTCACGTTCATTAGATGGAAGAGCTTCACCTGTTATCAGGTGGTCACTTATTGTCAGGATTGACAAAGCTCTGCACTGATATCTTAAGGCTAAGTTATATAGTTCTGCTGTTTCCATTTCAACTGCCAGAATGCCATGCCTAACCATCTCTTTATTTAGATCTTCTCTTTCATCATAGAAAGTATCGGATGAATATATTCCACCCACGTGAACTGGACTTTCCTTTAGTTGAGAAGCTTTGTATGCATTCATGAGTAAATTGAAATCCGCTGATGGGGCAAAGTTAATTTCTTTAAAAATACTGGAAGAAGGAGTTGAGAGGCTAGTCGCTGTCATCGCCAAGACAATATCCCTTATCTTTATTTTCTTTTGCATTCCACCTGCAGAGCCTATCCTAATAAAGGTTTTGACTTTATAGGTTTTAATAAGTTCATTCACATAAATTGAAAGTGATGGCATTCCCATTCCAGAACCTTGGAATGTTACTCTATTTTTCTTCCATTCACCCGTAAAACCGAGCATTCCGCGGACACTGTTAACTTCTTTTATATTGCTCAAAAATTTTTCTGCAGCCCATTTGGCTCTCATGGGATCACCGGGCATAAGGACTGTATCAGCTACCTCTCCATTTTTAGCACCTATATGAACGGTCATATTAGTTACCAATACCTTTCCAGTTTCATAAATTATAGATCTTAAAGTGATTTAGATAAAACTACATCCGGGCAACCTTATCTGAAAAGTCTAATTATTAATCATTCAGTTAATTTTAGCAAAATTATTTACTATTGAACCTAAATTTTTTCTTTTAATTTTCATTCATTATTTCATCTTTCGCTTTAATAGCTAAAAGTGAAATTTTTGTTCTAATTTCATCCTCTGAAGCTAAATTACCAAGATCCTCTGCCAGTTTTCTGTAGACATCCTCATCGCCAGCTTCTTGAAAATCTGCTTTGATAACTTCTTTAACATAGTCATTTGCTTCTGCTTCTGTTTTTCCTAATAGATCACTTGCCCATAACCCAAGCATTTTATTTCTTCGGGCTTCGACTTTAAATTGTATTTCAGAGTCATGGGCGAATTTTTTTTCAAATGCTTTTTTTCTTTCGTCAAAAGTAGACATAAAAACTCCTTAACTTTTCCTTAGTACAGATATGGGTACATTTAGATGAAACTGCAAGGGGATAATCTTTTATTTTTTTTATCATTTATAGCTTCCATCCCACTCTTTGACAGGTAAAACTTCTCCACCTTCATTTAATTCTGGCCTGTTTTTGGTGAAACTATTTTCTGCATTAATAATGCCATAATCCATATAACCCAAACGCCCTAGAGGCTCTGCAAGTTTAAAATCAAATAAACCATTTTTAATAAAATTATCATCTATATATATACCTATTACATGACCAATAACGATGTAGTTTCCCGTATTTTTTTTTCTGCTACTATGAGGCAGATCTAAAACCTTCCAAAGTTCACATTCAAGCACTGCAGGGCTCTCAGAAACACACGGTGCATCGACGTAGTTTCCTTGTCGAGCCGTCAAGCCCGACAGCTCAAACTCATCAGTTCCGTATTTCGCTGGAACTGATGATACGTTCATCTGATCAAATAGGTTAGAAGTAGCCAAAGAGGCGGTAAATACGCCAGTTTCTTCAACATTTATGAGCGAGTCTTTTAATCCATTTGAAGAAAACATGACATAATGAGGTTGATCGGAGACACCATTGAAATAACTATATGGAGCCAAGTTTTTTTGACCTTTCTTATTTTGAGATCCGATCCAGCCTATTGGCCTAGGAGCAACTATTGCTTTGAATGGATCATGAGGCAATCCGTGTTCATTCTTTCTAGCGTCGTAATGCATTTATTTTTCCTTAAATTTGTTTAGAAAACGTGTATAATTTCATTAGATTTAATTTTCATAAAAGGTTACTACTTCTTTATGAAAATTTTCAAATATTATTTTTTTATTAGCTTATGTATTTTCTTGTGAGGGCTCCCGTATGAAACAAACTGCGCTTTTAGCAGGAGCTTATCTTCATCACTTATGCTTTGAAAGTCCTAACCCTGAAAAGTTAAGTGATTTTTATGGAAAAATAATGCAGATGAAGCCTCAATCCATTGGAGCTAATGCCTGGTTATGTTCTGGAAAGAATAGACAGATTTTAATTAAAGAAGGAATGAAAAATAGGTTAGAATTTGCAGCGTTCTCTTGTCGAGATGAGGGTGGTTTAGATTTATTAAAAGAGCGAGTAAAGGAAGAAGGAATTGAGGTTATAAACCTTCAGCCTGATTTGTTTCAAAATGATGCTATATCAATAGTTGATCAAGATGGACACAATATATCCTTCGGTTTATCAAAGCCAAATATGAATGCCGAAAGTGTTTTAAATGGGCCTTTACAGCATCTTACATTTTCTACTTTGAATGTAGAAAAATTTGTAGATTTTTACGTTGGAAAACTTGGGTTTTGTATATCTGATAGGGTTTTGCATTCAAATGGAAATTTAGCAACCTGTTTTGTACGATCAAATCATGAACATCATACTTTAGCCTGTTTTAAATCAGATAGGATCGGGGTGGATCATCATTCCTATGAAGCAGGCGAATGGAATGCGATACGAGACTGGTGTGATCATTTCGCCTCGATGAATATAGAATTAATGTGGGGTCCTGGGAGGCATGGGCCAGGAAATAACTTATTTGTTTTTGTTGAAGACCCAGATGGAAATTGGATAGAGATTTCAGCTGAGTTGGAGGTGATTCATGACAGACCCAGCAAGGACTGGCCACAAGAAGAGAGAACATTGAATTTATGGGGTAAAGCTATTTTAAGATCATAAAAAGGAGAAAAATTAATGAAACTATTGAGCTTTTTAAGGAATGGAAACACTGGATTTGGATTAGTAAAAAATAATGGAATTATTGACCTAAGTGGAATCCTTGGTGATGATGTAAGAACAATAAAAAAGGTTTTAGAATTAGATCTTTTAGATTTAATTGAAGATATGACCAAAGGTAAAGATCCTGATTTTGGATGGACCGATATTACGTTAATACCTGTTATACCAGATCCAGCAAAGATTTTATGTATTGGGCTAAATTATGCTAAGCATGTAGCTGAAACAAAAAGACCCGATTCAAAGCACCCAACAATTTTTACTCGATTCGCTGATACTCAAGTTGGTCATAATGGAATCATCTATAAGCCCAAAGTTTCTGAAGCCTTTGATTACGAGGGAGAAATGGCAATAATAATTGGTAAAGGGGGACGAAATATATCAAAGAAATCAGCAATGAAACATGTTGTGGGTTTTTCTTGTTATAATGATGCTACTGTAAGGGATTGGCAGAGGCATACTTCTCAGTTCACTCCTGGAAAAAATTATCCGTCGACGGGTGGATTTGGACCGATGATGGTTACCAATGATGAAGTTGGTGATTATAAAAAATTAAACATACAAACAAGGTTAAACGGTAAAATTATGCAGGATTCTAAATTATCTCAACTTATTTTCCCCATACCGGAACTGATAAATTATATTTCAACTTTTACACCCTTATCACCTGGAGACGTTATTGTATCGGGAACACCAGGTGGTGTCGGTGATAGAAGAGATCCACCGGTTTATATGAAAGATGGTGATATTGTAGAGGTGGAGATCACAAAACTTGGTATCCTCAAGAATAGAGTGGTGGCGGAATGAATTTGTTCTCATATTTTTTGGGGATTCATGCCAGAAACTGAAAGAATTTCTTCAGAAATTGTAATAATTGGAGGAGGACCTACTGGCTTAACATTAGCTAATTTGCTTGGAAAAATGGGTGTAAAAATCCACCTTATTGAGCAAAACAAAGAAACAGTTAATGAACCGAGAGCAGTGTCTATTGATGATGAGTCTCTAAGGATTTTTCAATCCATTGGCATTAAGGAAAGAGTAAATAGCATAATTGTGGAAGGCTATGGTTCGATATATAAGAGCTATTATGGAAAAGAATTTTCACGGGTCATGCCAACTTCTAAAGAGTACGGTTTTGAAAAAAGAAATGCTTTTCAACAACCTGAGCTAGAAAAAATCTTAAGTGATAATTTGTCTACCCTTAACAGTGTTAGAACATTTTTTAATTGGAAGATGATTGAATTTTCTCAAAAACCTTCAAATATCCAAGTCATTATCCAATCACAACAATCTGATAAAATTAAAATACTAACAGGTAAATTCTTAGTTGCTTGTGATGGAGCAAGCTCAACTATTAGGAAATCATTAAATATACCTCTGCAAGGGTCCTCATTTGAGGAGACTTGGGTAATTGTTGATCTTCTTAAGACTATAAATAGAAATAGGCATACAGAAGTTTTTTGCAATCCGGATAGACCCTGTATTACTTTACCTGGACCTAAACAAACGAGACGATATGAGTTCATGATAAGATCTGGAGAAAATATAGATCATGCTACCTCAGAATTAAATGTTCGGACTTTGATGGAATCTGTCGGACCTGATAAGAACCAGAAAATTAAAAGAATTCGTTCGTACACTTTTCATGCGAGAGTGGCAAAAAAATGGAGAGATCAGAGAGTTTTTCTAGCCGGAGACTCGGCACACTTGTCTCCCCCGTTTGCTGGTCAAGGTATGAATAGTGGTATCAGAGATGTTGGAAATTTGGCATGGAAACTTGCGGCAAGCTTATCTAATGCTAAAAACAAAAAAATACTAGATAGTTATGAGGAGGAAAGAAAACCCCATGCTTTAGAAATGATTAATTTGGCTTTGAAAATGGGTAGAATAATGAATCCTAGAAATCATTTTAAAGCTTGGCTAATCAGAGTCTTCTTTACGACTTTAGGTCTATACGGGCCTGCGAGAGATTATATTGCTCAAATGAAATATAAGCCTAAACCTAGATTTTATTCTGGCCTGATATGGCCTGACAATAAAAAAGATACTATTGTTGGCCAGCTTGTACCTCAACCGATTACAGAAGATTATCAAAAGAACAGAAACCTTTTAGATGAACAGATTTCTAACGAACCTTGCATACTAATTTTTGATGAAAGTCCGGATAAACATCTAACTAAAAGAATAGAGAAAAATTTTTTAGAAAAAGGTTGCTCTATTATTGGGTTAACACCTGAATGGGTTAACGCTTACGAAGGTAGTATTAGAATTCTAAGGGATGCGAGCCATTTATTTTCTAGAAATCCGTATAGATCTTATCTAGGATCAGCATTACTCATAAGGCAGGATAAATATATAGCTGCAACAGCACCTATTGATAATATTGAAAAATTGTTGGAATATTTAAGAGAGATAACTTCTTAGTTGAGGAATGCTTTAAATTTAAAATGAAAATTTATTTGGTAAAAGTATTATTTTGCGATGCCTATTAATTCATTAGGTTACGTAGGGGTTCGCTCGCGAGATTTAGAGGAATGGCAGGATTTTGCTGAAAATCTCTTGGGTATGCAGAGTGTTGAGAGTGGCAATTATGCTCTAGCGTTTAGAATGGATGATTATAAGCAAAGGCTTATGATAGAAACAGAACCAGGGGATGCTCTTGGTTTTTTAGGCTGGGAGGTAGATTCTAAAGAGGATCTCGAAATATATGCAAAGAAGCTTGATTCCCAGAATATACCGGTAGCATTTGCACCAAAGGAATTAGCAGACAAAAGATTCGTGGATCAGATGATCCTTTTTCAAGACCCAGAAGGTAATAGAATAGAACTTTTTTGGAATCCGATGCTCGATAAAGAAAAGTTCAAACCAGGGAGACCAATTTCCGGATTTAAGACGGGGCCATACGGTATGGGTCACGCTGTACTCCATGCAAAAGATGTTGATCTTCTGGTAAAGTTTTATTGTGATATACTTGATTTTAAGGTTAGTGATTATGGTTTAAGTCCTTATCCCATGCATTTTTTCCATGTAAATGGTCGTCATCATAGTTTTGCAATTTTAGGGACGAAGCTATCGGGGTTTCACCATTTTATGGTGGAGTTTAATAATTTGGATGATGTTGGCCAGGGTTATGACCTAGCTTGCTTAGAAGAGGATAGGATAGCCTATACACTTGGTCGTCATACAAATGACTACATGACAAGTTTTTATGCGAAGACACCTTCAGGTTTTTTTATAGAAAGCGGCTGGGGCGGGCGGATAATTGATACGGACCTCTGGGAGCCTCATGAAACTAATGTTGGTCCTAGTTTCTGGGGTCATGACAGGCCGTATTTGGATGAAGACACGAGAAAAAGTTTAAAAGATATGAGATTAAAGGCTGCATCAGACGGCTTACAGGCTCCACTCCTAGTAGATTGTCCTTGGCTATATGGGCTACAGGATTTAAAAAAATAAAAGTTCTTTCTAACTGGGAATCTACAAATGTCGAATTTAAGTAAAACTGATAATTATGATGTTGTGATTGTTGGAATGGGTCCAACGGGTCTTGTATTAGCAAATCTACTTGGGTTAGAAAAATTAAATGTGTTGGTCATTGATAAGTTCCTAACACCTTACGACCTACCTAGAGCAGTTCATTTAGATGACGAAATCATGAGAATTCTTCAAGTAATTGGAGTTGCATCCGAGATGGAAAAAATAATGAGGCCAAACCTTGGAATGAGGTTTGTCGATGCAGATAATAATCTTTTACTAGATTGGCCACGACCGCAAGAAATAGGAAAAAATGGTTGGAAACCGAGTTACAAGTTTCATCAGCCGGATCTAGAAAGGGTTTTATACAAAAATTTAAAAAAGTTTCCTAACGTAGAAATTAGAAAAGGTTTTGAAGCAACCGAAGTTAAAAATGAAGATGAAAAAGTCGAGGTAACAATCTTAAAATTAGAAGAAAATGATGCATGTCGTGTAAGGTGTGATTTCATTGTTGGTTGTGATGGCGCCCGTTCATTTATTCGAAAAAAAATGGGTGTAGAATATGAGGAGATGGGGTTTTTTGAAGACTGGCTTGTAGTTGATATTATTTTGAAAAAAGATCGATCAGATCTTGGGTTATTTTCCATACAGTTCTGTGGTACTTCACAGCCCGCAACTTACTCTCCAGGTACTAGAGGTAGACTGCGATGGGAGTTTGCCTTGAAAGATCAAAAAAGTCATGAGGAAATTTTGAAAACAGATTACGTTTGGAATTTGTTAAGTAGATGGATAACGCCTGACGAGGCTAAAATTGAGAGAAAAGCCATTTATACTTTTAAATCAAGCCTGGCTGAACAGTGGGTTAAAGGTAGATTAATTTTGGCGGGTGATTCAGCTCATTTAACGCCACCTTTTATGGGACAGGGTATGTGCATCGGGTTAAGGGATGTCTCTAACTTAGCTTGGAAATTAATATCCGTTATTAAAGGTCAATCAGATTTATCGTTTTTGAAATCTTATGAGATTGAACGACGACCTCATGCGAAGGAATATATTTCAACTGCAATAAAACTCGGCAAAATGCTTGGAGAATTAAACTCAAATTCTAAAAAAAATAAAGAAGGGCCAATTCATATGAAAAGCCTTGCTCCAAAAATTGGCAATGCATTTTTTCTAAATGAGGAGGAGTTTGCTAGAAGTTTGAGTTTGCAACCAAAATTGTCTAATGGGCAGTATGTGGATGATATGGTAGGGTATAAATTCTGTCTCTTCTTAAGTGAAGATTTAGCAAGTCATTTTTCAGGAAATAATTCAAATATTATTGTATTTAATTCTAAAGATCATCCCTCCATAAAAAAATATCTTGAAAACCTATCAACGAAAGCTCTTCTTATTCGGCCAGATAAGTACATACTGGGAGGGGCAAAAAATTTAACTGAATTGAATGAATTACTGAGTTTGGAGTTTATAAATACGATAAATAACAAGATATAAATGACGAAGAATTTTAGATATTAAAATTATCAGTTACAGGAGGATCAATTGAAAACAATCTTAATTACAGGGTGCAATAGGGGAATAGGTTTTGAGTTTGTAAGACAATTTAGTCTTATGGACATAAATATAATTGCTACGTATAGAAACAAAAACTCAAGTGAAGAACTGCTGTCTTTAGCAGAAAAATCCTCAAACATAGAACTTTTAGAGTTAGATGTTTCTTCTAATCAATCTATTGAAAAATTTGCAAATAGCTTGTCTGGCAAACCCGTAGATATATACATAAATAACGCTGGAATGATGGGGGTTGGAGCCAGAACGTTTGGAGAAGTGAAGGGTGATAGATGGCTTGAAGTTTTCAATGTAAATACTGTAGCTCCACTTCTTTTAACTCAAAAATTATTTAGCAATTTTTTGATAGGTAAAGATAGGAAGTTAGTCTATGTCAGTTCCAAAGTAGGATCTATTGAAGACAATTCAGGTGGTGGTTCGTATATCTACAGAAGTTCTAAGACTGCATTAAATCAAGTCGTCAAGAGCCTTTCAATAGACTTAAAAGACCAAGGGTTTGAAGTGGTTGCGGTCCATCCCGGTTGGGTTCAGACAGATATGGGAGGACCAAGCGCACTAATAGATGTTACTACTAGTGTGGCAGGATTAATTAATATAATTACAAATCTAAACGGCTCTGATAGTGGAAAGTTTTTTAACTATGATGGACAAACTATCCCTTGGTAAATTTTTTCTGAGAAATATTTTTTTGCCATCTTTCTCTGGCAATATTTGATTGTTTGGGCAGCCCTAAATCAAAATATACTTTTTCTAATAGTTTATTCAACGGAACACCATTTGGATCAAAAGATCTTCTACTTTCCAGAATTTGTTGAGCAGCAGAGTAATTCCCTGATTTTATTAATGAGTCCAGATGTATTTGATTAAAAAAATCCCTTTGGGCATGACTGCCTCCCGCTTCAAATATACGAGGCAAAGCTCTTCCTAGTAGAGTAGCACATTCACTATGCAGTCCAAAAATATGACTCATAATGCCTTCACAGGCAGGTAAGACAACCTCGGTCCATGTAGAAAAATTAAAGGTGTTTTTATTTTTGGCTTTATTCCTTATTTCAAGCAGAAGCTCATGAAAGCTGTCGTGATCTGCTTTACCCAATGCAAATAAATATTGCATTGTATTAAAAGGGTTAGTTGTGTCTTTGGATCGTATAGAGATATATTTGGCTAAATCTTCCCATCGACCTGCAACGTCCACTCCGGAAAATTCTATGCGCGCAAGGAGTGATGTAGCTCCAATTTGATCTTGGCTATAGTTTTTTTCTATACCCCAAACATGATTATCATAAACTTTTAGGGCATCTTTATTTCGTCCTTTACTAAGGTAAAACAAAGCCAGGTGCCACCAGTTATGTGTATACATAAAAGAATTTAAGCCTTTCCATGATTCAGAAACACTTTCTAAGAAGGTAATACCTTCTTCTACCCTTCCTTCAGTTAGCATAACGTGAGCTAGAGCATGATGAGACCAGGGCTCATTCCACTTTATGCTCATAGCTTTTTTTGCACTTTCTTCTGCTTCTCTAATCAGGTGACATTGTTCATAACCAAAAGCTATCATGCCATGCAGGTATGGATTTTTCTCCCCTTCTGGCAAGCCTTTCAGAGCTACACGCAACATGCCAGCTGAATCTCCAATATTAAAATAATGGGTTTGCGCAAGCTTCAGTATGACTAAATCTCTAGGGTATATGTCCAAGAGATTCTCACATTTTCTTAGTAGATTTGGGATATCGTCCACTGCCCAATCATGGACTATGTCCACTATTTTAGATTCGCGCTGGGTTGCGAAAGTCTTTGATTCTTTGGCTTTTTCTAGGAATGGTTTGGCTTTTTCAGGCGCTTCTGGTGATTCAAGAAACATCCAAAGCATACTAGCATATGCATTAGCCAGACAGTTTTTGGGATCCTTTTCAGCAGTTTCAACAATTATTGAAGCTTTTTTGTCATATGAAAGAAACCCTTGGATAAAATCATTAATTCCTAAAGTCGTTTCATGGTTTGTAGATGTGATTTCATTCTTTAGACAATCGGTATTAGTCATGGGTCAATTATAGTTAGCCCAGCAGGGTAGTAAATCATTATCCGAAGGTTGGGTATGATAAATAGATTTTGCGATAGCTCTAGTAAGACAGTTAGAAGCGGCAACTCCTATTTCAAGTGTATCCATAATAGGATTATTTAACTGCTTTAAATTAGTGGAAACGCAAAAGACCAAATCACCATCTGCATGAGTATGAGAAGGGATTATTGCTCTAGCAATGCCATCGTGAGCTACTGTTGCAACTCTTTTGCATTCGGCTTTATTTATATTTGCATCGGTTGCCACAATAGCAATCGTAGTATTTTCTATGGTACTTGATGTTTCTAAATTAAAACTTTGGATATTAGATTTTCTGCTATTAAAAATATTTTCTGAAATTAAGTTCTTATTTGTATCTGGTCCTAAATTTCCAAATTCACCGTTTATTTCAAAAGGGGAAGCCCAAAAATATTTGTCACTTGGGGTAGTTACACTTCCAACAGGGTTTGTTACAACTAAAGCGCCTACTGTAACACCATTTTTCAATACAATTGACGCTGACCCTAATCCCCCTTTAAAAGAAGCAGTTAAAGCACCAGTTCCTGCTCCAACACTTCCTAATTCAAAATTTTCTGAAATGTTCTGGTAGGCTTTAGCCCCAAGAGCCCTATAAGGATTAGAATCCCATTTTTCATGTTGATCAGCGTAAAGATCAAAAATTATAGCTCCAGGGACAATAGGTATTACTGAACCGCTTCTAGTTTTATATCCCTTTCTCTCTTTTTGCAGAATTTCCATTACCCCAGAACATGCATCCAAACCAAAGGCAGAACCTCCGGAAAGAACTACAGCATCGATCTTTTTAACTATTTTGTCCGGCTCTAATAAATCTGTGTCTTTTGTTCCTGGCGCGCCCCCCATTACTTGGTAAGAGGCTGTAAGCTGGCTTGTCCCTGAAAGAACTGTCGTTCCTGAACGCAAATCTCTATCTGACGCATTTCCAACCTTAATTCCCATGACGTCAGTTATTAGGTTCTTAGATCCTGTTTTCATAACGTATGCCCTTGCTAAAAAATTTGATTTTATCCATGATACGCAGCTACTGTTTTTAATTTTGAAAAACCATAAAGAGCCTCAAAACCTTTTTCACGACCGTGGCCGGATTTTCCTACGCCTCCAAACGGAAGCTCCACACCTCCACCTGCTCCATAATTATTGATAAAGACTTGTCCTGTATCAATTTTTTTGGCAAGCCGCATTTGACGAGATCCATCATTTGTCCAAATGGATGCAACCAACCCATAATCTGTGCCATTGGCTATCGCAATAGCTTCGTCTTCGTCTTTAAAAGGTATTAGGGTTTGAACTGGGCCAAAAATTTCCTCTTGTGCAAGCTTATGATTCGATGGAACTTTGCCAAATAAGGTCGGTAGAACAAAATAGCCTTTATTATTTACATTTTGAGCTATAGTACCCTCGGCCACCTTTACTAAGTCTCTACCTTCTTTAATAAAACCACAGACAATATCTTTTTGTCGCTCTGAAATTAATGGCCCAACATCCAGATCGTCAATAGCCGAACCAACAATTAAAGCTTCATATTTCTTGGCCATCATACTGCTTACGTTGTCATAGATTGATTCATGAACGAGTATTCGGGACGAAGCTGAGCAAGTTTGTCCAGCATTTTGAATGCCCGCATTAACAAGAAAAGGAAGGGCATTAGTAAGGTTGGCATCCTCAAAAACAATTTGTGGAGATTTGCCTCCAAGTTCTAATGTTACGGGGACAACATTTCCTGCTGCAGCTGCCTGTACAAGGGAACCGGCCTTCACCGAACCGGTAAAAGAAATGTGATTAATTCCAGCGTGGGAAGATAATGAAGCTCCGGCTTCTTCCCCAAAGCCGGGGACCACATTTATTGCACCTTTTGGGATGCCAGCTTCTCTGGCAATTTCAGCGAAGGCAAGTGCTGTAAGGCATGCTTCTTCAGCCGGCTTTAGAACAATTGCATTCCCCATGGCCAAGGCGGCGCCTACTGATCTACCAATGATTTGCATAGGATAATTCCAAGGAACTATGTGGCCAGTAACGCCATGAGCCTCTCTAAGGGTATATACAGTGTAACCATCTAAATAAGGTATTGTTTCTCCGTGAATCTTATCAGCTGCTCCACCATAAAATTCAAGATAACGACCTAAGGCAATAGCATCTGCTTTAGCTTGTTTTAATGGCTTTCCAACGTCAATTGCCTCAAGTTCTGCCAAGTAATCTACTTTTTGAAGAACCAGTTGGCTCATTTTTACTAAGGCTCTACCTCGCATTATAGCTGTAAATTTACCCCATTCACCCTCATAGGCTTTTCGAGCTTCAGTAACTGAAAGGTCTATATCAGTTTTATTTCCTCTGGAAATTTCACAAATTATTTCTCCAGTGGAGGGGTTCAGTAAAGGTATTGTTTCCCCACTTGCCGAATGTACCCATTTACCTCCAATGAAACATTTCTTCGGATTAAATGTAAGATCAGATAAATTCATTCGAGTTCTCCTAGATTCAACAAAATTCGGGCAAAGATGGAGCCGCTTCAATTAATTTCTTCGTATAGTTATGTGTTGGGTTGGTTAAAATATTTTCTGTCTTTCCAGATTCAACTATCTCTCCGTCTTTCATAACCATTACTTTATCTGTGATAGTTCTAACAACTGATAAATCATGAGAAATGAATATGTAGGTTAGATTAAGTGTTTTGCAGAGGTTGGCAAGAAGATCAAGTATTTGTGCACGCACAGACACATCTAAGGCTGAAACAGCTTCATCGAAGATGATTATTTCCGGTTTAACTATAAGTGCTCTAGCTATGGCAATTCGTTGCCTTTGTCCTCCAGAAAATTCATGGATATACTTATTTTTATCATCTGCACTTAGCCCAACCGATATTAAGGTATTTATTAGAAGATCATTGAGTTCTTCTTTCTTCATTATTTTTTTATCCAGGAATAATGGCTCCGATATAAGTTTTGATACTTTGTGACGAGGATTGAATGACCCAAAAGGATCTTGAAAAACTACCTGCATATTTTTTTTTGAGGCAAAACTGGTTTCATTATTTTTTGATACTACCCCACCTGAAACTCTAATTTCTCCCTCTTGAATTTCTTCGAGACCTAGTAAAGCTCTTGTCAAAGTGGATTTTCCACAACCTGATTCACCGACAAGACCTAAACGCTCACCTTTATTTAATGTGAAGCTAACATTATTAACAGCTCGAACAATTTTTGGTTTCGAAAAAATTTTAGTACGTGGAAGAACATAATCTCTACTTAAGTTTTTTACTTCTAATAGTGGATTGTTAGTATTTTGCTTTGGTAGGTTCACTTTGTGATTAGAAGCATTGAATAACATCTTAGTATAAGGATGCTTCATTTCAGTGAAAATCTTTTCGGCTGGTCCTTTTTCTACAATTTTTCCTTTGTGCATGATAGATATATTGTTGGCCATGTTATTTACTACCGCAAGGTCATGGGTGATCATTATCATTCCCATATTAAGATCATCTACAAGATCCTTTAATAATTGAAGAATTTGAGCCTGAGTAGTGACATCCAGTGCAGTAGTAGGTTCATCCGCTATTAACAATTTTGGCTTAGACGCAATGGCCATCGCAATGACGACCCTTTGCCTTTGACCTCCAGATAGTTGGTATGGATATAAGGATAGAGGAAAATTTTCAGGAGGCAATTCTACGCGATTTAATGTAGCTTTGGCAATTTCTAGAGCTTCAAAATAAGTCACACTCCTATGTAACCTGACTGTTTCAGCTACTTGATTTCCAATAGTTTTCAGAGGGTTTAAGGCCGTCATTGGTTCTTGAAAAACCATTCCTATTTGACTTCCTCGAATTTTACATAGCTCAGTTTCTGTTAAAGAGGGCAGATTTAGGTCGCTGAGTAAAATCTTACCGTTTTGAAATGAACCATTTGGCAAGAGTTGCATAACTGCAAATGCAGTCATGGATTTTCC
>CEUB01028400.1_pt1 | contig 23410 bp, 10 predicted proteins | sample 356491 | NCBI WGS metagenome assembly CEUB01 (sample SAMEA2623370, study PRJEB7988) | marine metagenome | isolation source: saline water (ENVO:00002010), including | reverse complement strand
AACGAAGAACTTGACGGTGGTGAAATATTAGACCAGACACGTGTCCTGATATGTCCAGAAGATACCCTAGATACATTAACGTATAGAATACAGCAAGCAGAACACCGATTATTACCTCAGGTTATTAAGCAAATCTGTAAAAATGATGAACATGTGTTGAGTTTAACATAATTCATGCTATAATTAGTACTACAGTAGCAAAGAACCATGATCAATCTCGACGAAAAGTATCACAATTACCTCGGAGGAGGCAAAACCTTCAAAATTGATGGTGTGAATGAACCTTTGAGAGGTTATGGTTATCATTGTGATGGTTCAGATATCAAAGGATACTACGTAACCACCACAAATTACAAATTATTCTACAATTTGAACGAACAGTTCATTAAAATGGAGGCACTCTGTGGAGAATCCTGAGGTTATGTCACTTCTACTTGGCTTAAAGAGTCAGGTAGAAGCACTTGAAGGGCGTTTGAACTCAATGGAGCTTCTCTTGAAGCGTCCAGGTCATGATGACTATGAGAAATTAGTCGATATTGTACTCGAACATGACAAAGATCTTCATGATCCTGTCTATTTGCATGACATGCAAGACAAGTACTTTGAATGTGTGAGCGCATGTGACCCTAATGCTCAGGAAGATTCTTGCGAGACAGTGTGTAAACCAATTTTAGAGACTCATGAATAGTCATTATCATATCTACTGGGAAAATAGACCCCTTTTTAGGAACTTAGACCAAGAAGAATTCGATTATATTTGGGAAAGACTCATGTGGTGTTACTCAGATGAGCTTACATTCATGAAATTCGATGAGAAAAGTGTTGAAAGCAAAGAATTACAAGACGCAAGTTATTAAATCAAGAAAAAATCGCGAAAAATCGCGTCGTGACGCTCTAAATATTTCAAATTGTAGGGCGAAAATCCTATGGAAGAATCTTTTCTCGCTTTAGAAGGCGACTTTACCGTAAGAACGGGTCAAACCCTCTCTGAGTATCATAAAATATCCGAAATTCCCGAAAAGTTTGATCATCTGATCAAGTTTTTACCAAATATTCCCGCTAGTCCTCATTCCGAAGATGATCACGAGCACATGGGAAACTTTACTGACTACATACATATGCTACAAGCACGTGAACAGAAGTAAATTACCTTGGCCACGCTAAACAAAACTGAATTAGCTGAAAAAACCCGCCCAGATTTTACTGTTAACGACAGTGTAACGGCAAATCCTGATACTGATGAGACAATAACCAATGTTACTGCCACAGTTTCACCTTCTGAGCCCAATTTAGTCATTACTCCAGGCACAAATACTGTAACAATAACGGGAACTATCATAGACCCGTTCGTTGATACCTTCACATACGTAGAACCAGGGCTAACAAACCTTAATTCTACACCTACAGAGGTCGTCTCCACGGCGAACATGCCCCAAGATAAGGTCATGTACGACTTGGATCAAGATATGACCTCTTTTGTTTTGCGTACTTTTACTGTTGTAGTAACATTTGACACTCTTGGTGGATCTCCATCAACATATACAGAGGATGTTACATTAAAGATATATAATTCATGGGAGGGCATTCGGTCCTTCGTTGATAACTACGACTTCCCAGATTAATGCCAGCAGTAACAAGAATAGGGGACGCAGACGTATCGCATTGTTCAGGAATGGTGCGAGCACAAGGCTCTGGTAACGTCTTCTGTAACAACATACCTATCTCTCGTCAGGGAGATAATAACACAGGGCACCTATTACCTGGGACTCCATGTCCTAGTCATGCGGCTCCTATATCAACAGGGAGTACAACCGTATTCATTAATGGCAAAGGATGTGGTAGAGTAGGAGACGCAACATGTACCTCTGTAGCAGAGGGATCACCAAACGTATTTGCAGGATAGATTATGGCAAAAATGAAAAAGTCACAATGGTTAAGTGAGGGAAATATAGAGACTATTCCTAAGAAGACAAGTCAAGGAAGGTCGAAAATGACAAAGTACTCAGCATCGAGCAGGAACCATGCCAAAAAAAGATACAGAGGGCAAGGCAAATAGAATAATCAACGGAATGAGGAACCATAATGTTCCCGTGGATATGTCTGATGACTTCCATGAGAACGGATGGGAAGGATGTAAGTACCTCATTACAGACCCCAGAAGCGATGTCCTAATGAGGAACTCGAAAAAAGTGTCTAAATAGATTGAGGTCGATACATTAGTAAATGGCAAAGGGTGCACTTACAAGTCGTGCCTTTAAAGATTTTGACTTAACCTTCCGTCGAAATCCGATAACCAACGACGTTAATACCTTAAAGAACGAAGAAGCAATCAAAGAGTCTGTAAAGAACATTGTTCGATACAACTTTTATGAGAAGCCTTTTCTGCCGAATTATGGTGGCAACGTAACTGGTGCCCTATTTGACTTATTTGATGTTGGCGAGTCAACGCTGATCGAAACTCAGATCAAAGATTGTATAAACACGTATGAACCCCGTGTAGTTTGCTATAGGGTTATTACTGAGTTTGTAGAACGCGACAATGACTTACAAATTGAGATTTATTACCTGATTACAGGTCTTCCTAATGTTATAGATCACCTGGAAGTAATACTGAAGCGGTAAATGGCTCTAACACAAGTCAATTCGTTAGAATTTAACGAAATTAAGGCACAATTAAAATCGTATTTGAGGAGTCAGAGTGAATTCTCTGACTATGACTTCGAGGGATCTTCCTTATCGATACTTTTAGACGTATTAGCGTATAATTCTTACTATTCTTCTGTAAATGCGAACCTGTTAGTCAACGAGAACTTCCTTGACACCGCAGTTTTGCGTGAAAACGTAGTAAAGCTCTCGAAACTAATTGGTTACACTCCTAGAAGTGCTAGAAGTGCCCGTGCGAACTTCACTGTAGTGGTTCAAACCGTTTATGGAAGCGGTGCGAACGGTAGAGGGTACCCAGAAAGTGTCCAAATCAACAAAGGTGTATTCGCTTCCTTCACTGGAGAGAACAATTCCAATTACATCTTCTCCATACCCAAAGATTTAATCGTATCTGTCAACACACTAGATGGTAAAGCAACCTTTACTGGTGTGGTGTCTTATGAAGGTGTGTTCATAACTGACACCTTCGTTAAGAGTACTTCAGATAGACAAAGATTCATATTAGCTAACAATGGTGCGGATACTTCTTCTATGACAGTGGAAGTAACACGTGGCACATTGACTGATGCTTACCTAGAGGCGACTGATATTACTGCTCTCGATGGTACAAGTAAAATATTCTTCCTAGAGGAGTCAGAGACCAAAAGATCAGAGCTTATCTTTGGTGATGGCATCCTGGGAGACGAACTATTGAATGGAGATGTTATTGAGGCTACCTATACAACCTCTTCAGGTGCCGCTCCTAACGGTTTGACTGGATTTAGCTTTGCTGGTACAGTTAAGAACTCTCAGAACGATCCTATAACCTCTGGAATCACTTTAACACTAGATTCCGCTCCTGATGGGGGTGCTGATGCTGAAGGTATCGACTCAATTAAGTATTCTGCTCCAAAATTCTACTCTTCTTTCGGAAGGGCGGTAACTACTAAGGATTATGAAGCTATAATTCCTCAGATTTACCCAAACGTCCAATCCATCGTTGCTTTTGGTGGAGAAGAAGCAGATCCTCCTGAATATGGCAAAGTGATGGTTGTCATTAAGCCTAAAAACGCAGACAAACTATCAATTTCGGAAAAAGACGCGGTTCAGAAGAAGATTCGCTCATATTCCGTTGGTGCCGTAGAACCGAAGATCATGGATCCTTCAGTTCTGTATATTGACCTTACTTCTTTCGTATATTTCAACCCAAATGCGAGTAGAAGATCCCAGGACGATATTAAACAGATTATTTACCGAACATTAGAGAATTTAAACAGTTCTGCTGAATTTAACAAGTTTGGCGGTAAGTTCAAATACTCCAAAGTTCAGAAAATCATTGATGACGCTGAACCAGCGATCACCTCAAACATTACAAGAGTTAGAATGCGGAAAAACGTCATAGTGACGTTAAATCAGCGTTTCAACTACAAGATATGTTTTGGTAACCGTATTAATGCTCAATTAGAAACTCCAACGTTTGAAACGAACGGATTTAAGAGAGCTGACGGTGGAAATCAGATTTATTACTTGAATGACGACGGTTTAGGTACTGTACGTTTATTCTATGTGAACGCAGACGGTTCTAAGCAGTATATCGGTGGTAACTGGGGTACAGTTGACTATGCCAATGGTAAAGTCACTATTAATGACCTTATTATTGATGAGGTAGTTAATTCAACGGATAACCTTATTCAGTTCTCAGTTGTACCAGAATCCAATGACCTAGTTTCTCTCCGAGAAACCTATTTGACATTGGGCATAGATAACTTGGTTGTTAATGTTATTGATGATGAAATTTCCAGTGGTAGCAATACATCTGGAACAGGTATAATCCCAGAATCTAGTTATAGTTAATCCATGCCAATAGAGCAGTCTTCGTGGAAGGTAGCTTCGTGGGTCACTCCCTCAACGCAGGTAACAGTTGACCCGATTGATGCTTCCGTATCACCAGAAAGTAGATCCAAGATCTCTGATAGAGTTGAGGAACAAATCCCTCAGTTCATTAGGGATGATTATGGTGACTTTGTAACTTTTTTAAAGTATTACTATAAGGGATTAGAACTTAAGGGTAATCCTGTAGACATCATACAGAACATAGATGAATATTATAACATAGACAAGCTGAATGACCTCATAGAGAAGACTACAGCGTCCTCTGGGGTTGATTCTACTACTACAGTTATTGACGTTTCAAATACTAGGGATTTTCCTAAGGAAGGACTAATCCAGATTGATGAAGAGATCATATATTACAAGGATAAGAGTCAAACACAGTTTAAAGAGTGTACAAGGGGTTTCCATGCTACTACTAAGGTAGGTAGCCTCGGAGAATACACTTTTGCTTCATCTACATCAGCTACTCACACTTTTGGTGCGGATGTAATTAACTTAAACAATCTATTACCTCTATTTTTACTTCAGAGGTTTAGAGATCAGTTTGCTGAGTCATTCCCAAGCAAATTTGATGAAGGTATTAAGCAATCTTCAGTTACTAAGCGTCTTAAGGACTTCTATGCCTCTAAGGGCACATCAAGGTCATTCAAATACTTGATGAGAGTGCTATTTGGCGTAGAGTCAACTATTGCTTACCCTAAAGACAGAATATTCAAACCATCGGATGCCTTCTACACTGTTAGAGAGGTTATTCGTGCTACAGCGATTGAAGGTAACCCAGTAGAGCTAACTGGAGAGGTTTTATACCAAGCAGACGACCCAAATGACGTTGCTGTCAATGCTGCGCGAATTTATGTAAAATCCGTAGTTGAAGTTTTCACCGAAGACGGAAAAATCTACGAATTAGACGTAGATACGGAAAATGGTGCTGGAGAATTCACTACTCCGTACAAAACCATCCTCGCTGAAGATTTAAGCAATAATTTAACAGATCAGGTTGTTACTGTTGACTCTACACTCGGTTGGCCAGAGAAAAACGGTAGTGTTCGGATTAATAAGGAAATAATCAACTATACCGAGAAGACGGTAACTCAATTCCTCGGTTGTACTCGTGCTAGAGACAATACAACTGTAAATAACCACATTGCGGGTTCTGAGGTCACTTCATCCTTTGAAATTTACGGATATTCCAATAACGACCAATCTAAGATCACTTTAAAGGTCTATGGAGGTACTAGAGGTGTATCTTTGGAATCTGGCGGTAAATATTACCTTCAAGACTCAAAAGTCACTACTCCTGCTGCTCCAGGCTTCGATTCACTCGAACCTATCTGGGCTTCCTTCGTTTACAACGTTAAAAAGCTCTTAAACGGCACAACACTGAATTTAGCGACTCCAGACAACACTGGAGCGGTTGTAGCGACTATTACGACCGATCAGAATCACGGATTGAAGCGTGATGACACTATTCGCATTTTAAACGCTCCAGAAGACGTATATAACGATCAATTCACCGTTTTGGGTGTTGGAAGCTTTACGACCTTCGATATTAAGGTTCCATCAACTCCAATCGCAGGAATTAGTCAAAATTTCCTAATTACGCGAGAATTCGCAAAAGCGACTTCTACAGATACGTCAATTCGCACAAATCTCGAAAATACGCCATCTGACGTTCAAAATCTTTATAAATCCGCAGATCACGCAATTATTGCTTCTGCTGGAGTTCCTGGGCACGAAGTTGGTCCATTTGGCGCAGATGACCTTGATCCTGGCGATCAACGCTATTTGAAGCGACTTCCACTTACTACAGTTACAAAATCGACTAAAACGACAACTCCAGTCGGTCAAGTTGGAATGGGAGTGAATGGAGTTCCATTTTTCTCATATAAGTCACAAGAAACGAAATTATACGGTGGAGTTAAGGGAATTTCGATATTAACTGCTGGAGACGGTTATGATATCACTAATCCACCAATAGTAGAGTTTGAAACCCTTTGGAAGAAGGATACCGCGTATTTCCTCAATCAAAGAATTAGGAACAGTGCTGGTAACCGTTATAAGAACTTAGGAAGCGGTAAGAGCGCAGAATTGGGTACAGAACCCACTCACCTCGATTCGTCGCTTGTACAGGACGGTGGATGCCTCTGGCAGTTTGAAGGCGAATCTGCGGAAGCAACTGTTGGTGTATCTGGTAGATTGTATGCTGTTAACGTAATACAGCAAGGAAGTGGATATATTGAAGCTCCTACCGTTGCTGTGTCTGGTGGAACCCCTGAGACAGAAGCTTCTGCTACAGCGACTATAACCAACGGAAAAGTCACTGCTATTTCTGTAAGTGCTTCTGGTGTTGGATATGACTCTGTACCTACTGTTACCATCACAGGTGGTGGTGGACAAGGTGCTACTGCTGAGGCAGTCGTCAGAGGCGGTCTAGAGACGATTACAGTGACTTCTGGTAAAGAAGGATCTAATTATAGTGAAAGACCTAATGTGACCCTTATATCGGGTTCTGGTGCTGTTGCGTATCCATCTATCGTTAATGGTAAGATTGTTTCCATTATCCTAACTTATGGTGGTGGTAACTACTATGGTCCTCCTGACGTTGTTATTGAAGGTGATGGAGTCGGTGCTGTTGCTTTTGCGACCATTGATGGAAATACTAGGCAAGTTACGAGTATTAGTATAACTAACGGCGGTATCGGGTATACTGCTGGTAAAACATTCGTATATGTCGTATATCCAGGATCTGGCGCGACTTTCCAAGTTCAGCTTCCAGAATTGAGTATAAACCTTGCTGCTACTCCAGACGAGCTCAGCAAACCATTATTTGCCGCACCGAAGGTAGCAGACCTTCATAATGGTGTATCCGTCAGAGGTGCCAATAATGGCATATATGGTGGAGAATATGGATATTTGTATAATCCAAAGAAACTGCGCTTCCTATTGGGAGATAATGTCAGTGATGTCAATAATTCCGAATTAAACCCAACTGGACACTCTCCTATCATTGGATGGGCGTTTGATGGTCATCCTATCTACGGTCCTTACGGATATGCTGATAGAGAGAATAAAAACCCATATAATCAGTTAAAACAGATGATCAGCTCTTATAGAGTTAGATCTAGTCGAGATGCGCTGATTACAGGTCTAACCGACGAAATGGGAACCTATATTGAAGATTATGAGTATGTTGAAGGATTAGGTGATCTAGACAAGTATAATGGTCGTTTCTGCGTAACTCCCGATTTTCCACTTGGTGTATACGCTTATTTCTGTACATTAGATGGTACAACAGGTAATCCCAAATTCCCTTACTTTGTTGGACCTGAGTTCTATTCTCAGGCAGATGAAATTAACTGGAAGGGTAATGGTATTCAGAAGAACTTTACTGAAGATGCTGTAAGATATAAAGACCCATACATCTATACTGACACTTCTATCGTTAGAAGGAAGGATCTTGGCGATCCTGTTGACTATGTTCTTGCTTTAGAGGATTCTACTACTCCTATTGTATTAGAAACTGATGATAGTGGTATATTCATTGGATTCGTTGATATTGGAATTGGATATTATGACTACTTCCCAACTGTACGTGGTGGAGCAGTAGATTCATTATATGTTTCTGCTACCAACAGGTATTTCAGTGCGGGATTGGATCAGTACCTTATAGAAGGTCCAGGATTCAGGTATAAAGTTAATGATAGACTGGTATTTGATGAAACAGGTACTGGTGGATCAGGTATATCTGCTAGAGTCTCTCTTATTGCTGGTGAAACCAGTAACACATTGACTTATGCGGTTGATAGTACCACTGATGCTATTACAGCAGAGCTTACAACAGCAAGTGCTCATTATGTCAAGATAGATGACGCGATAGACATCACAATTGGTGATAATGAAATTACGAGAGAGATAGATGTAAAGATCATTGGAGACAAGTACCACTTTAAGTATTTTGATCTTAGCAATTTTTATATCAGTTCTAGGGGTAGGATTCAGCAGGCTAATCTTACTATTACTGGAGGAACCACCTACACTAACGGAACCTATAATAATATACCGTTAAGTGGTGGAACTGGTAAGAATGCTTCTGCTAATATCACTGTAAGTGGAAATGCTGTAACTTCTGTTGCTATTGTCAATTATGGTAAGGATTATAGTGATGATGATGTATTAACTGCTGCTACTTCTCAAATTGGTGGAACTGGTAGTGGGTTTGAAGTCAATGTAGGAAATGTTGAAAAAACAGGTGGAATATCACAGGATGACTGGAATATATTCGCTGGTAGTGGATATACCCCTGGAACATATACCAGAGTGCCACTTAAGAACGCTAGTGCCTCTTCAGGAGAAGATGCTGAGTTTACTATTGTAGTTGGTTCTGGTGGAGATGTAGAATCATGTACAGTTACTAAGGTAGGTAGTGGATATCTTGTTGGTGAGCAATTAGATCCAACAGATTCTGATATTGGTGGTGGTAGTGGATTCTATGTCACACCTACTAAGGTTATTCAAGAATTTACTGGTAGAGGTACCAAAGCTCATCAACTTGAGATAGGTCATGAGGTAGTAATCACAGGAACTAACCCTGCTGATTATGACGGTACTCATACAATAACAGGAATCAGCACTGGAAGGAAATTCCAGTTCAACAAGGCAGTTGGTATCATTACAGATACTGCTATTCCTACTAATTGCGTTGTATACGTTAAAGAAGCAAAGTTGAACATGATCAATGGTCATCTTTATAAGTTTATTACCAATGATAGTTCCAACTTAGATAGAAGATTAGAATTTACATTTGATAAAGAGAATACTAACGTATTCACCTATAAGAACGTAGTAGACTTCTCTAATGACCCTGTAACTGGTCAGCAGGAGTCTATTACCATATCACTTGTTGATGTACCAGGTACATTGTTCTATTTTGATATTAATGGCAATCTAATAGGTAGTTACTTTAGTGTAATCAATGATCCATACTTAGGTTCTAACACAGTTACTGCTGTTGGCTCTGATACTACATTAACCTTCAATTTAGCCAGAGAACCAGAGTCTGCCTATAGTACAACTAACAAACTGGCATACTCTACTAACTCAATATTCCCTTCTGGTGGTATATCCAAGATTAACATCGGTGACCCAGGTAGAAACTACTCTACTATTCCCAAGTTTACTGGTATAGAACGTGCTGGTGGCGGTGCTATGGCATATGCCACTATTTCTGGTGAAGTAGAAGACGTATCTGTTCTTGATGCTGGAATTGGATATAATGGCAGTCAGCCTCCAGCAGTTGTCTGTTCGATGCCTGATTATGTCGATCTAACTGTTGAACAAGTATTTGGAACGTTCGTTAAGGGTGACGTTGTTGTTTCTAAGCCCACATTGGATACTGACTGCGCTCGTGGTAAGGTAATCTGGTGGGATCCTAATACATCTATCGTCAGATTAGAGCCATTACGCAACAACCTCACTGGTGCTGCTAATAGAGGCTTTATCATGTTCACTACTGGTGCTACTGCTACTAATAAGATCTATGTTGGATCTAACCAAGCAGTCGTCAACAATGTTGGTGGAACACAAGCAGCAATTGCTGCTGTTGTACCTAGCAGTGGTCCTGATATTGGTACCATTACCAATATGGCAGTTAATAATGGTGGTAGCAACTATAGAACTGCTCCAACTGTTTATATTGATGATCCTTACTATGGTGGTGTATTAACACTAAGCATTAATAGTCAGAATACCTCTGCCAACTTTACAGCTGGTACATATACTGTTTCTCAGGAGTCAGTAGCACCTACTGGTGGTACTGGAGCATCTATATCAGTAGTTGTTAATGCTGCTACACAGGATATAGAGAGTGCTACTGTAATAGATGGTGGTGTTGTTTATTCTATTGGTGATTTAATCACAATTCGTGGTGAAGATATTACTGGTGGTACTTCTAATGATGATTTCGTACTGAAAGTAGAAAGTTTAACATATGTTAGAAAAGCAGTTACTGGTACAACGATTAATGCTTCTATAGACGAAGTAGTTGTAACTAACTCAGGTTCAGGTTACTTATCTGCTCCAGATGTAGAGATATCTGGTGGTACAGGTCTTAGTGCTGCGTTGAGAGCTGAGATTATTGATGAAACTGTAAGCAGTATTGTTATTGAAGCTGCTGGTACTAAATTCCAGAACCCTCCTATCATTACTGTTAAGCAAGGTACTGGTTCAGGTGCTTCTATCCTATTAAAGTCTTCTGATCTAGGTAAGATCATTAATCTAGGTGGAGATAACATCACCTACAACTATTCTCATGATAGAACTCTAAAACCAGCGGTTAATACAACATATAACCTACAACTTACAAGAACTCAGATTGTTGACTTCTTCACTGTTACTAATGGTGGTTATGCCTTTGTAACTAAGCCTACTATTGAACTTGTAGGTGGTGGTGGATCTGGTGCTGTATTGAATCCAATCATTGATAATGAGGTTATCCAAGCAATTACTATCATAAGTGCTGGTAAGGGTTATTCATCTACTCCTGATGTACAGGCTAGGATGACCCACTCATTCGTTGCTCTACAATCTAACAGTACACTTAACTTCCCATATAATACTAAGATCCCTCTAGGGACAAAAGTCCAATTGGTTGAGATAGATGGTACTCTACCTGCTCCTTTGGCCACTAATACTGACTATTATGTCGTTGCTGCTACTATTGCTAATGGGCTAGCTGACAATCAGGTAAAACTAGCAACTACAGAGGTTAATGCTGTTAATGGAACTACCATTACTATCACTTCTCCTCCTTCTATTGGACCTGGTGGAACATCCACATTCAACTTAACTACAACTGACTTAGGTGACAGTATAACTGTTACTATGACACCAGCATCCTTTGCTATTGGTGAGAAACTGTATCAAGGTACTTCAACTGATTCCTATTCTGCTTTAGGTGAAGTTAAAGCTTGGGATCCTAAGGGTAGAATTCTTTCTGTTGAGATTGAGAGAGGTGAATTCACTATTGGACAACCTGTATTTGGTTTACAGTCGAAAGCCTTTGGTGAGATCCACGAATTTGATAGATCTATTGCTAATTTCACAGTATCTCCTATTGCTACAGCAACTGCTGAGTGGAAGAGAACTACTGGTATACTTGATCTTAACGAACAGCGTATATACGACTCTGATAGGTATCAAGAGTTCTCATATGTTGTTAACTCACCTATAAATGTCAAGCAGTGGAAGAACCAGTTTAAGACATCTGCTCACCCTGCAGGATTTAAGGTACTTGGTACTCAAACTGTTACCCAATCAGCATTTAAGAGATATAATAAGAAATCATATTACAACCCTGCCAACCCAGATCCTAATGATTGGTGGGAAGAGAGGTTTGGTCCAGCTGACCAGTCCTTTAATGGTACAACATACTTCGTACCTAAGCCATCTGCTTCTAACACTGGTAAACTCGCGAAGATACAGAACTTCTTCATGGGTAAACCTGACTATACTGCTACAGTACCTACCAATGTACAGATTAGTGGTAAGCAGCTGCTTGACGTAAGAAAGATCCTGTCTGCTGTTGTAGACAAGATGGATAGTATAGAAGATAGGACATTTACCTTTGATGGTAGTAGTGCTTCTGTTGTATCTACCGCAAATGATCAGTTTGCCTTAACTAATCATGGGTTTATAACTGGACAGAAGGTAAATTATAGTATCCTTGCTGATAGGTATCAGGATGCTAGAGATTTAGTACTTGCTAATATTGATTATATTATTGATGAAACAATAGCATGGTTAGAGGTTACTTATCCTGGTCTGACAGATGGTACTAAACCTGACTATGACAGATCTACATGTGCTAGAGACCTTAGACTGGTAATTGTAGGTTGGACTAATGACTTACGTTATGGATCTAACTCATTTACATGGGATGTAGCAGATCAGTATATTGGTGGTGTAGGTGTTATTCAGAACAAGTTTGCTGATGGTAAATTCCTTATTCTGAAGAATAAGCAACTCATTGCTGAGGAAGCTTTAGGTATGATGAAGGCAAGTAATCCTGCCTTTAGTGTACATAATGGTAATGATCAGGATTGCTATGATGACATCATCGATGTATTAGAAGCAATTTGCTATAACATGACATATGGTGGTAACAGTGAAGTATATGATGCTGCCAAGTATTATGTTGATGGTGGACACGTTGATAGTGTAGAAACTGAAGTTAATGAGGCATTTAACCATGCCAGAGACCTTGCTATCAAGGTTATGCAGAACTATCCATTAACTCTGGTTCATTCAACAGAAACACAGTATTTTGATACTAGCATTACTACTGATACTGCTGGTTACATCAACAACCTAGTTGCTGATGCTAGAACTTTAATTATTTCTAACAAGAATCAGATCGCTGCTTGTGCTGTAGATCGAATGGAATCAGTTTATCCTTCCCACGTTGTTACTGGTGGTAGGATAGAGTGTGAATATGATATTAGAGACTTTATCGACGTAATGGTCGAGAACCTAGCTCGTGGTGGTAACGACGAAGTTTGGGATGCTGCAAACTACTATGTAACAGGTGGATTTGTTATTGGTGAGGAAGTAGAGTCAACATATGCCTTTGAACAGGCAAAACTAATCACTCAGGACGTTTTACAGAATAAGACAGTCGTTGATATGGCTGGTCAGGTATTTGACAATAGTATTACTCAAGATGTTGCTCCTCCTGACACCCCTGGATATATCAAGTGTTCTAGTGTAGTTTCTACAGTAGCTACTCTATATGATATTGTTATTAATGCTATCAATCAACCACTTAATCACTCTAATCTAACCAGAACTCCTAAGACTGGTGGTAATAGAGGATCTTGTTCTACTGTTGATTCCGCATTGACATCAATGATGGCAATCATCACTGATGCTATTACTAATGATAACTTAACTGGTATTACTAGAACTAATCCAGCAAACCACATCTATCATATTGGTAATGAAGAGCAGGAAACTATAGCTGCTATTCAATATGCTAGAGATCTTGCTTTACAGGCAGTACAGAACCAGTTACCTACTAAGGATAACCAAATTACTGTTGATCAGAATGGTTGTACTGATGTAAGAGCAACTATTACCACATTAGCAGAGATTGTATGGAAAGGTATTGATAATCCTTCCAGTATTCCAGAGAGAAATCCTGGTACGTATCCAGAAATAAGAACTGGGGGTGCTATTGGTGGATATACAGTACATACTCCTACGGCAGCTGCTTATGTACCGACATCAGGTCTGTTTACTATAACCTTAGCGGGTCATGGATTCAAAGAGGGTGAGAAAGTACAGTTCCCTGATAACACATTTACATTTACATGCTCTAAGGATAATCATGGTTCTAACCACACATATCCTAGACCAACTGATCCTGCTAGTGGTAAGTGGTTAGAGATTCTTGCTACAACTAAGGATACCTTCATTGTTAATGTTGGTATTACTACAGACATTTCAACTCATACCTTTGTTTCTGTCGGAGGTCCGATCTGGAGACAGGTTGGTTCTAATGATTTCTATGTTATTCGTGTAGATGATGATAACATTAAGCTTGCTCAGACTAAAACACTTGCCCTTGCTAATAGCCCAGTAGAAATTACTGGATTATCAACTGCTACGCAGCATAAGTTTAAGGTTAAGTTTGATGGTGAGACTGTAGACTATCAGTTAAGGTATAGAAGTACTGCTCAGACACCATTGAATAAGAACTGCTTGATGGTTGTTATTAATGGTATCGTACAGAACCCAGCTTCATATAGTCTTTCTGGTAGCACACTAACCTTTGGTGAAGCACCATTAGAAGGTTCTGAGTGTATTGTTATGCACTATAAGAGATCTGATATTGCTACTAACTTCCAGTTGGATCAGTTTGGTGATGTTATCACAGGACTTAATACTGGTGATGGTCTATATCAAGGTTCTGGATATACTCCAGGTACCTATAGTGGTGTAGCATTTACCAATAAGAGAGGTAATACTGGTAGTGGAGCAACTGGTGACATAGTGGTTACTAATGTTCTTGATAGAGCAACTCATAATACTAATAACCAATATGCTGACGCTCGTACATTAATTGATTCTAATGCTGAGATAATCGCTGACATTGCTGTTGGTCTTCTTAACAAGTATGGTATTGCTACTGATAATAGAGTAGCAGATGGTGCTAACTTGATCTTAATGAACAAGGAGATCATTGCCAAGGAAGCAGTTGACAGAATGCATGCTGACATTCCTTATACTATCTCATCTAGCAGAGAATTAGATGCCTATAATCTATTACAAGGTAATAGAGAGTTCTTAGCAGAAGAGGCATATAATCGCTTCAGCACAGTTGATTTCCCCAACTACGTCCATTCCCAAGGATACACTAGACAAGACTGTATAGATGACCTTCTAGACATCATAGACGCGGTTTCCTTTAACCTTGTACATGGTGCTAACAATAAGGTATATGATGCTGCTTATTTCTATACTACTGCCTATGATTCTGGTAGTGTTGTACAAGGTGAAGAGCAACAGACTCTTGCTGCTATAGGTCAACTTGAGACCTTAATGCATGACGTAGTTCAGAACAAGCTTGTTAAGAAAACTGGTAATAGAACTCTAACTCCTACAGGTGCCACCTACAATCCTACTACTGGATGGTTCACAGTAACTTCCAATGCTCATGGATTGAAGGATGGTGATAAGATCCAGATGCTTGATGGTGCTATCACTATGACCTGTACATATGGTAGCGGTGGTCAAGGATCATATCCTAGATCAACTGATCCTATCAGTGGTAAGTGGGTAGAGGTTGTTAACGTAACTGAGAATACATTCAATGTACAAGTATTGGATGCTGTTCCTTCTACTAATCAAGATGTTCATACATGGTTCTCTGGTGATACCAATTCTATACTTGTATGGAAGGATCATGGATATGAACAGTATACTGAGAACACTACTTACATATTCAATGGATGTAATACTGTAACATCAGCAATAACAACACTTCTTGACATCATTGAGACTGCTATCAATACTGACTTGATGATTCATGTCAATAAGACAGAACCTACTCTCTTTGTTGAACCAACAGGAGATGATCAGGACTGTGTAGATGACGTTGTTGACTGTTTAGAAGCTATTGCTCTTAACCTTAAGTTTGGTGGTAATAGTGAGGTATATGATGCTGCTAAGTACTACGTTGATGGTGCCCACGTTGCTGGTGAAGAGATTCATACCATCTATGCTTTCCGTGAAGCAAACAAATTAGCACAACAAGCTGCTAGAAACAAAGCATTTAATATAACTGGATCACATGGTCTTACTCAGAAGTTTGATGGTGGTTTAACCAGACCTGATGGTGACCCATGTGCTACTGTATGTTCTACTATTGACACTCTATGGAACATAGTTGAAGTAGCAGTTAATACTAACTCTATGAGTACGTTTACTAGAACTGCTCCTAGTGGATTTACTGTTCCTGGACTTGGACCTGATCAGTGTAAGGCAGATACAGTTGATGTACTACAAGCAGTTGGTGTTAACATAGCATTTGGTGGTAACCATGTATTATGGGATACCATTAATATGTACTTCACTGGTGCTCATGTTGTTGGTGAAGAAGCACAGACCAAGTATGTCTTTGAGGAAGCCCGTCAGATGGCACTCAAAGCAATTAATAACGAAACATTCGAGACTTATTCAAATTTAAGTCTTACTACTAGACAGCAGTATAAGGATCCTTCTATTACATTATTCTCTACTACTCAGACTGCTTCCTTTACTCCTACTGCTGCTACTTACACAGAAGCAACTGGTGCTCTAGAATTGACCATCGGATCTCACAGTTTAACTACTGGAATGAGGGTCCAGATTGAAGATGGTTCTCTAACATTCAAGTGTAGTGCTGATGGTAATGTATCACATCACATTTATCCTAGATCTACTGACTTCGCATACGGTAAGTCAATACCTATTACTTCTGTATCAGGTACAACAATTACAGTTAATGTAACTAAGATACCTTCGTTTGATTTGAACGTCACAGATGGTTCATATGACCCTACAACGGGTGACTTGACCATGAAGGTATACAATACAGCATTCAACGTTACTAATGCCACCTATAACGCAACGTCAGGTAGTATGACAGTAACTATTGGATCTCATTCCTTATTGGTTGGTGAGCACATTATGTTTGCTCCTAACTCCCTCACATTTACATGTGATATGGATGAGAACTCTGAGAAGAAGACATATCCTTCAGAGAAAGATCCATTCTATAACAAACCACTTAAGATTATTGCTGTAACTGGTACAGGACTAACAGTTAATGTTGGTACATCACCTGCTGTTACTCATGATGTAACTAATGGTGTATACAACGCATTAACAGGTGACGTAGAGCTTACTATTGGTAATCATATTTTAGAAGTAGGTAATACAGTTAGGGTTTCTGACCTAGGTCTTAAGTTCCAGTGTATGATGGATCTATATCAGACAGATCATGCTTATCCTAGATCAACCATTGACGAACATACAGCAACTGGTGCTACATTCAATACAGAGTCAGGTATCGTTACTATAACGGTCAATGGCCATGAGATGAATGATGGTGACTGGGTTAAATTGGATGACAATGCTTTAACCTTCACATGTACTCTTGCTGGTGGTAACCATTCTTATCCACGTGCTAGTGATCCTATATCTGGTAAGTGGGTTAAGGTATCCAATTGTACTACTAATACATTTGATATTCAGTGCTTGGAGAATACTCCTTGTACTAATGCTAATACTCATACATTCGTATCTGGTGCTGCTAATGCTATCAAGCAGAAGAGAGATAGAGCACATAATAATGCTCTGAAGATTAGTGCTAAGACTGACACTACTATTACAATTAACGTAGGTAAGTCATCTGATACTTCTACTCACAGATGGAAGCCTGGATATACAGGTACTAACGTTGTTACTAGCGGTGGAGCACATACTCACACTTGGGCTGGTGGTACTGCTACTAACGCAGCTATCCTTCCTCATGGAATACAGTCACAGAAGAAATTAACTGCTGATACTGCTGCTTACAATCCAACAACAGGTATAGTAACATTCACTGTTCCTGATCACGGACTCACCAATACTGATGAGCTTAAGATTGTAGATAATTCATTAACATTCACATGTACTCATGGTGCTGGTAATCATTCATACCCACGTCCTTCTGATCCAATAAGTCAGAGATGGACTAAGATTGATAATATCACTAGAGATACATTTACTATCCAATGTCTAGACACTGTACCTTCTACTAACACAACTGCTCATACATTTGTATCTGCGGCTGCTGATGGTATTGTAGTTAGAGGTGCTACCGTCAAGATCGCTGATGGGGCCTTAGGTTTCACCTGTGAGATGGATGATGATTACAGCACTAAGACATATCCTAGAACTACAACTATTACTCATACAGTAACTGATGCTGCTTACAACCCAACAACAGGTATTTTAACACCTACCGTTGCTGGTCACGGAATGACTTCTGGAGACTATGTTAAGTTTGCAGATGATTCACTAACATTTACATGTACACAGGGTGGTGGTAATCACACATATCCAAGATCAACAGATGAAGCTTCTGGTGCTTGGTTAGAAATAAGTAACGTCACTGCTAATACATTTGATGTACGTGTTGTTGATATTCTACCTTCTACTAACGTCACTGCTCATACATTTGTTTCAGCAACTTCTGGTGGATTGACACAGAAGCATGATAGAGCATATGGTCAACCAAGACAGGTTGTTAGGTCTACACCTGATAGCATTACTGTTAACGTTGGTGCTGCTCCTGCTGTAACTCATACACCTACTAATGCTGCCTATGATCCTGCTGCTGGTACTATGGAAGTTACCATTGGTGCTCATAATCTAATTGCTGGCACATCTGTTAAGATGAAGGAGGGTGCTATATCCTTAAGTTGTACTGCTGGTGCTGGAACTCATACCTATGTCGGTGGAACAGTTGCCGCTGCTTGTACTATTGACGGTACAGCAAAGACAGTCACTAATGCTGCCTATACTCCTGGTAATGGTAACTTAGAATTAACAATAGGATCCCACAGTTATACAACCAGTGACACCTGTACAATTGCTACAGGAGCACTTCAATTTACTTGTGACTTAGATAGTCATGGATCTACTCATTCATATCCAAGGACAACAGATCCTGCTTATACTACTGCCTTAGCAATTACTGCTGTAAGTGGTACAACAGTTACTGTTGATGTTGGTGCTGTTGGAGTAACCAGTCAAACTAAGTCATATCCAAGAGCAAAACTAGATGGTAAGAATCCTACTGCTATCACATACACTCCAGCAACGGGTGTTATGGCATGTACTCTTGCTGCTCATGGCATGGAGAATGGTGATTGGGTAAGATTCGTTAAGGGTGGTGTAAACTTCACATGTACACATGGTGATGGTACACATAGTTACCCACGTGCTACAGACCCATATTACAATAAGTGGCTTAAGGTTTCTAACGTTGCTTCTGGATCGTTTAATGTTAATGTTGGAATATCTTCTAACACTACAACTCATACATTCGTAGCTGCTACTGGATTAACACCAACTACTGCGTCATATGATCCAGCAACAGGTGTTATGACAACAACTATTCCTGATCATGGCCTTAGCAATGGAGAGCATGTCAAGATTGACGATGGAGCAATAACATTTACATGTGATGAAGATAGTCATGGTAGTAACCACGCATATCCACGTGCTAGTGATCCTATTAGTGGTAAGTACGTTGAGGTATATGATGTAACTAAGGATACTTTCAAGGTACAGGTATTAGAAGATGTTATAGCAACTAATCTACAACCACATCTATTTGTTTCTGCTGTTTCTAACAGTATACACCGTGCTGCTCTTCAGCATAAGCGTGATATGTCATTCGACACCGCAGTTAATATCTCAGCGGTCAGTGCTACTACTATCACACTTGATGTTGGTGCTACAAGTTCTACATCAACTCACACATTCCAGTCAGCACTTGCTGATAGTGTAACTTCAGGTGGAGATCATGTACATACATTTAAGTCTGCTACTAACCCTGCTATAACAGTTTCTACAACTGGATATACTCACACATTCCTATCTGCCACATCTGGAGCAATTAAGAATGGTCAATGGGGATGTACTCATGTACAGTCTGCTATCGATACCTTAATGGATCTAGCATATACTGCTATCAATCAGGGTAACTTCAGTGGTCTATCAAGAACAGTTGGTAATAATGGTGACGGTTATGAAACTGCCCCAGTTATTACAACTTCAGGTGGTTCTCCAACCACTGCTGGTGGATTCGTTCCTGTACTATCTAAAGAGGGTAATATTAAGAGCATAACAGTTAACGCAGCTGGTGCTGGATATGCTAATGCTCCTACAATTACTATACTCTCTAACACTGGTTCTAATGCTACTGCCACTGCTACTGTTAGTGCTGGTGCCATAACTGGAATCACAGTTACCGAGGGTGGATATGGATATGAGTCTGCTACTGTTGTAATAACACCTAACCCTGCTGATACTATTACCACTACAGCACAGGCATCTGTGGTTGTAGGTAGATACTTAGATAGTATTGTTGTAGAGTCAACTGGTAAGGGATATAGTTCTGCTCCAACATTAGCAATAACTGGTGGATCCGCAACTACTGCTGCTGGTCATATAGCTGCTCCTACATGTACGCTTACTGGTGCTGTGACAGCTGTCACACTGGTCTCTGGTGGTGATAATTATAAGAATACTGATATACTTGGTGCCGCTGCTGCTACTATTGGTGGTACTGTAAGAAATGCCTTCCAGGTTGAAGTTGATACTGTAACCTTTAATAGTTCTACAACTGCCTTTGCTGCCACTGTAGGTGGTACTGGATATAACTTACCAGCAAATGATAGGTTCCTATTATTCTTGAACTCACACATACAGGAGTTAGGTGTTGCTTATAGTTACGCTGGAACTCCTTCTACTATTACCTTTACGGAAGCTCCGATAGGTAATATGGACTTCTACTGTTTCTATGTTGGACAGTTACAGGATATGGATGATCTTGCTCCATACTTTAATGGAAATAAGAGGACATTCATCCTTAAGAAGAATGATCAACCATTCTCACTTGAGTCTGATTCAACAGATGTTATACCAGCAAATAACTTGGTTATGTTCCTAAATGGTGTATACCAGGAACCTGAAGTTGCCTTTACTCTCAACGGTTCTATCCTTGAGTTTAGTGAAGCACCTAGAGCAGGTAGTGAGTGTTTGATTTACATCTACACTGGATCTGATCTAGATATTGTTACTGAGGATACCTACAGTGCTCTTGATCCTGGAGATATGCTCCAGATAGACTCTGAAGGTGATGAAAGAAAGCTTGCTACTATTGCTAGTTCTACTTCATTAGATACATATGAATATACTGGATTAAGACCAACTGTTGCTGAGTTTACTGCTATAGTAAACAATGGTAAGGTCACTGATGTTACTATTATCAATCCAGGCTCCAACTATGAAGTACCTCCATTCTTGATATTCGCTGGTGGTGGTGGATCTGGAGCATACGCACAAACAACAATTGAACAAGGTAGTGGTAGAGTACTATCTGTAACTAATATACAGGGTGGATCAAATTATAACACTGTTCCTAATGTATCACCATATCATCCAATATCACTTGAGAGAACACAAAGAGACAGAGCAGTTTCTAATGGAGTGTTCTTATATACTACACAATTAATATCCAACATAGGCACTACAACTGCCACAATACCTGTCTTAGACGCATACTATAACGCTGGAGTTGGTTTCCCAACTAACGGTGAGATAATGATTCCTTTCTGGAATTCAGGTGATAGTGTATGGGGTGTTGAGAGAATACTTTACGGTTCTGTCGATTACTCTACTAATGAGTTTAATGGTCAGGTAAGAGGATATAAAGGAACTGGTCCTTCTGCTGGTGTTGGTCATGCTATTACTGTTGAAGCAGGTACGTTTAGTTCCTCTGGTACTCTTTGTACAATAACAATGGGTGCTGCTCATAATCTCCAAACTGGTATGGAGAGATACATTAAATTTACTTCTGCTATTGGTAGCTATCCTGCTACTTCCTTAAATGGAACTTACAAAGTTACTAAGACTGCGGATCAAACATTCACAATTGAATTACCAGTATCTTTGACAGCATCGGGCAATATGGAGATCCTTCCAACAGTCCGTGTTTATACAGTATAAATAACCTATAAAGCCCTTGTCTGATGGCACTTGTAACCGACAAATTTAGAATTTACGCAGCCGAGGCGTTCAGAAATACCCTTGGCAGCTCTGGTTCGGACGCAAACAAAGTTTATTTGTTTGTTGGTCGTCCGAAAGCTTGGGGAGCTCCTGATTCTCCACCTACTAATGAGCCTATTGACTCATTTACATATCATCGTGGAGCATATGGAGACTCGGTTGCATTCAAGAGAGTAGATATTACAGATACCTCTATGGTTGTGCCTAGAGTAGACTGGATTGATCCCACCGAAACAACTGGTGGCACTGGACGTACATATTCTATGTACAAACCAGATTACAGTCCTTCTAAAACCACTGCTAATGGTGCTACTCGTCTATATGACTCAAATTTCTATGTAATGAACTCTGACTTTAACGTGTACAAGTGTTTGTACAATGGTCAGTCTCCATTATACCCTAGAGGAAGACCCTCATTGATCGAACCAACGGGTACCTCTACCACAGTTATTGAAACCAACGATTCATCTGAATACAAGTATCGTTGGAAATACATGTATACCATTGATGCTGACAATATTCTGAAATTTGTTACTACAGAGTTTATCCCTGTACTTGAAAATAGTCTAGTGAAAGCTGCTGCTGGACCTGGATCTATTGATACTGTTGTTATTGAAAATGCTGGTCAAGGTTATAACAACGATACCTACACCAACGTACCTATTCGTGGTGACTGGCAAATTAATGGTGGAACACAAGCATACTGTTCCGTTACTGTAGAATCTGGTTCTGTTACTAACGTTACTGTTACTAACTCTGGATCTAAGTATAGTTTCTCTACTATAGACGTAGGTCTAATTCCTAACATTGGATCTGGTGGTTCAGGTGCCGCTCTAGACGTTATTATCCCACCTAATAATGGGCATGGTAATGACGCTACTAGAGAGATCGGTGCTTACCGTCTTATGTTCGCTTCTAAGTTAGAGACATCTACAGCTTTTGTTGACTTCCCAACTGACCTTACATTCCGTAGAGTTGGTTTGGTTCTTAACCCATACGATTACAATACTACTTCTATTTCAGACCAGAATACAAGATCTGCTATGAAAGCAATGATCTTCCCTCAGTCTGGAACTGGTGCTCCTAGTGGAACGTTTAGTCCTGGTACTACTATTACACAGACTACTACTAATGCTAAGGGTTATATTGTATCCTATGACGCTAACACCAAAGTCCTTAGATATTATCAGGACGCTATTGATGGCGTAACCACTGGAAACATTGTTGAATTCAGTGGCAACTATGAGATTACATCTTCTGATCTTGTAACCGCGACTCCAGACCAATCATTTGGTACAGCATCTGTACCTGTAAGTCAGATCACCATTGGTGTTTCTGTATATGAGTTAGGTCTATCATTTGTTACAGGTTATGCTAACGGAGAGATAGCAATCAACTCTGGAGAAATCCTCTACATAGACAATAGGAACCCGATTACCAGATCGGCAGATCAGAACGAAGAGCTCAAAGTAGTAATTGAATTCTAAATGGC
>CEUB01028501.1_pt1 | contig 23443 bp, 24 predicted proteins | sample 356491 | NCBI WGS metagenome assembly CEUB01 (sample SAMEA2623370, study PRJEB7988) | marine metagenome | isolation source: saline water (ENVO:00002010), including | reverse complement strand
ATAGATAAATCAATACTATCTGCGATTAATCTTGTGTTTTCAATTGCGTGAGGCACACTTTTAAAAAGCTTATACATTTCATCCTCTGATTTAAAATAGAATTCTGGTGTTGCATATCGAAGTCTATTAACATCATTTCTTTCTTTACCAGTGCCTAAACAAATATGTATATCGTGTGCTTCCCAATGATCGTGCTTAGCATAATGAGCATCATTGGTTGCAACTAAAGGTAAGTTCAATTCTTTAGCTAGTTTTTGCATTTTTTCAACATTTAATTTTTCATGCTCAATTCCATGGTTCTGAACTTCTAAATAATATCGATTGGGGAAAATTTCAGCAAACTCTAGGGCAGACTGCTTGGCTCCTTCCCAATCTCCATTAACAAGCTTTTCTGGGACCTCCCCTTTTAAGCATGCTGATAAACAAATTAATCCATCGCTAAACTCTCTTAAAATATCTTTATCAATTCTAGGGCGATAATAAAATCCTTCAAGATACCCTAGAGAGATTAATTTCATCAAATTTTTGTATCCTATATAATTTTGGGCTAATAAAATTAAATGGTTGTTGCCCCAGCCCCCTTCAGCTCTTGGCTTTTTATCAAACCTATTATTTACTGCTACATACACCTCGCTACCAATAATTGGCTTGACACCCGTCTTATTTGCATTATTATAAAAATTAACAGCGCTAAACATATTTCCATGCTCAGTTAATGCAACTGCATCCATTTTTAAATCATCTATGGTATTAACTAAAGTCTGAACAGTTTGAGCGCCATCCAAAAGACTATAATCTGAGTGATTATGTAAATGTACAAATTCAGCTGACATAATGATCCGTAAATATTGCTATTAATCCTGCTATTATACTAAACTTTAACAAATTAGCACTTTTTTTAGCTGAGCTTATTGCAGGTAATTTCATAAAATAGTATATAATTATACATAAAGGAACCTCGACCCCAAGAATTAATAAAATTAAATAATAATTTCCATAAATATTAAAATAATATGGCATTAAAGAGCTAGATCCAATTATAAATATTAAAAAATAAGATACGAAAATAGCCCTTTTTTCTCCAATAACTATAGGTAGAGTTTTAAGGTTATTTTCCTTGTCTCCCTCAATATCTGCAATATCCTTTATTAATTCTCTTAATAATGTTAATCCAAAAGCTAAAAAACTTGGGACTATCATTGGCAAAATTTTTCCGTGAGAAAATCCAAAGAATATAAAAGATAGGCCAAGTATCATTGACACAACCATATTGCCTATTATTGGAACGCCTTTTAATCTCAAGCTATAAATAATCATTAAAGGAAGGGCTATCCCAATAGATACTATCATTGCTTTTAATGGCAGTAAGAACGCAACTAAAGAACCAATAAAAAACATTAATATTGAAAATATAAAAGCTTCATTGCTATTTATTAATCCGCGACTTAATGGTCTATTTGGACGATTAATCAAATCTATTTCATAATCACAGTAGTCATTGAACGCATTTGCTCCTCCAGTATAAAAAACTACAACTAGTAATGTGTATAATGTGGTTAAGCTATAGTGAAAATTTCCCAAAATGTATGCGCATATTATAGCTGCATAAGCTGCTACTAAAACATTAATCGGGCGCATAATAATTATATATGCAATAATCTTATTCAATTAACTAATGCCTTTAATATTCGTGGGTCACCGTTTAAATCTGATACTATTTCTATTTTAGAAAAAAACTTATCATCTAAAATATCTTTAACAAGTCGGGGGTGTTGGTTTAACCCTACTTCAAGAATTATATGGCCACCTGATACAACTACAGAAGGAGCTAATTCATTTATTCTTTTATAAAATGACAAACCATCCGATCCATCTGTAAGCGCAATTTTAGGCTCATAAAGCTTTACATCATCCATTATATCATCCATTTCATTTATTGGTATATATGGGGGGTTGCATACAATCATATCTAGTTTATTATTATACAAGTCAGATAGTATATTTTTTTGTTCAAAGCTCACTTCCACATTGTGATTTTGAGCATTAATCTTTGCTATTTCTAAGGCTTTATTTGAAATATCTATTGCGCTTATATTTGGATTATTTAACTCTTTTGCTAATGTTATAGCTATGCTACCAGATCCTGTGCAAATATCTAAAATTTTTTTATTTGAATTATCGCCCAGTGCTGATAATGCAATATTAATTAACATTTCTGTTTCAGGGCGCGGTATAAATACATTGTTGTTAACAAAAAATTTTCTTCCATAAAACTCACAGCTCCCTGTGATATACTGCAAGGGCTCTTTTTTCATCCTTCTATCAATCCATGTGTGCAATTTGTGAAGGTTTTCTACGGATAACTCTTCATCATAGCGAAGATATAAGTCTAATTTTTTACAGTTTAATAGTTCTTCTAATAGCCATTCAATTTCCTTTCTTGAATTATTAAACCCATTCAATGAAAAGAGATTTTCTGCCCAGTTAATTATATCTATAACCCGCGAATGGTTATTCTTTACTACGGGTATTTGCATTAGTTATTCAGTTTGAAGCGATGCTTCTTGATCGGCAATTTTTAATTGTTCTATAAATTCGTTCAGCTGTCCATCCATAACACTATCTAGCTGATATGAAGTAAAGTTAATACGATGATCCGTTATCCTGCCTTGAGGGAAATTATAAGTTCTTATTTTTGCTGATCTATCTCCTGTAGACACCATTGATTTTCTTGCGTCTGCTCTTTCTTTTGCAAGCCTTTCTTTTTCTTGAGCTAAAAGACGAGACTTAAGAACTTTCATTGCGGCAGTTCTGTTTTTATGTTGGGATTTTTCATCTTGGCAGGTAACAACAAGCCCTGTTGGAATATGCGTTATTCTTATCGCAGATTCTGTTTTATTAACATGCTGCCCCCCCGCTCCACTTGCTCTATAAGTATCAATTTTCAAATCCGATTCATTTATATCAATTTCGGCATCCTCTGCCTCCGGTAAAACTGCTACTGTCGCTGCGGAGGTATGTAATCGGCCTCCTGTTTCAGTTTTAGGAACGCGCTGAACCCTATGTACGCCACTTTCAAATTTCATCATACCATAAACAGAAGTTCCTTTAACTGAAAATATTATTTCTTTAAATCCCCCAATGCCGGTGCCATTACTAGCAATAACCTCTCGCGTCCATACGTTCCTCTCAGCAAACCTACTATACATCCTAAATAAGTCTGCTGCAAATAAAGCCGCCTCTTCTCCACCTGTCCCTGCGCGTATTTCAATTATCGTATTTTTATTATCATTTGGATCTTTAGGGATCAGTAAAATTTTAAGTTGATCTTCAAGTTCTAATAACTCACTCTCTGCTTCATTATTCTCTTCAAGTGCTAAAATTTTGAGTTCCTCATCATCGCTATCAATTATCAATTGATTTTCTTGAGTTTGATGAAGCAATGATAAGTATTTATTCGCTTTTGGAATAACAGAATTAAGAAAAGTATGTTCTTTTGCTGTTTCTTTTAATTTTTCAGAATCAGAAATCACCTTAGGGTCAGCTAAAAGTGATTCTAGCTTATTATAACGATCTATAATTTGATTTAGTTTTTCCTTCATGCGTATTATATATAAAAATGGCCTTATAGTTCTATCTTATAAGGCCATTTTATTAAAGAATAAGCTATTTAGACGATTTTTTATATTTCTTTTGATATTTTTCAATACGCCCAGCTGTATCAACTAATTTTTGCTTACCTGTATAGAAAGGATGCGTAAAAGATGTAATATCACAATAAACCACATAATGCGCTATACCATCAATGTCTCTTTTTTCATCACTGGTTAGAGTTGATTTTGTTAAAATTTCGTCTCCAGTTGCAGAATCCACAAAAACAACTGGATGATAATTTGGATGGATTTCTTTTTTCATTAATACTCCTTCAACTTAATTCACTTAAAGCTTTTATAATTCTTTCAACACCTTTTCGTATTGTGTCTTTATTGACAGCATACGAAAATCTTATATGTCCTGGGGCACCAAAACCATCTCCTGGCACAGAGACCACCCTAGCAACATCCAAAATGTAATCACAAAGTTTAAAAGAATCGTTTATTTTTTCTCCATTGTAATTTTTATCTAAATAATAAGAAAAATCTGGAAATGCATAAAATGCTCCTCCAGGCATTATGCATTTTACACCCTGTATTTCATTTAACAGTCGAATCATTAAATCCCTTCTTTCTTTATACTTATTTCTCATTTCTTCAACGCATTTTTGATTACCAGTCAGTGCAGCAATTGCTGCTTTCTGACCAATAGAATTGGCACAGGAAGTTGCCTGCCCTTGTAGCTTGCTCATTGCCCGTATTATATTTTTATTTGCCACAGTATAACCAATGCGCCAACCTGTCATAGCGTATGTTTTTGATAAACTCATACAGGTTACTACTTCCGCATTATAAGTATTTAATTTTTCGGCACTAATATATTCACCATTAAAAACAAGTTTTTCATAACATTCATCAGAAATAACTGTCAAATCATTCTTTTTAGAAATTTCTAAAATTTTAGTTATTGCACTACTCGACCATACTCCACCTGTAGGATTTGATGGGGAATTAATTATTATTCCTTTTGTCTTGCTATTTATTTTAGAAATCAATTCATTGAAATTAGGCTCAAACTGATTATTAGGATCCGTAGAGACAATGACAGGCTCTGCATCTGCTAATCGAACAAACTCAGGAAACGATACCCAGTATGGAGAAAAAACAATCACCTCATCTCCTCTATCAAACAATGCTTGACACGCAGTATATAGACTTTGTTTTTCACCATTTGATACAAGAACCTGATGGGGTTCAAATGTTAAACCGTTTTCAACTAAAAGCTTTTTACAAATTGCCTGTCTTAATTCTATCAAGCCAGATCCAGCAGTATACTTTGTAAACCCATCATCCATAGCTTCTTTTCCAGCCTGAATTATATGCTCAGGAGTATTAAAATCTGGCTCACCGACACTTAAGTTTATCACATCAACTCCCTTTGAACGTAAATCAGCAGCTCTACTTGTCATTTCTAAAGTAAATGAAGGTTTTACGCGGGTAACGCGATCTGAAAAATCTAACGTTGACACACTCTAAACCTTGTGCTGTTTTTGATGATATGACTCAGTATTAAAATTAGGTTCACTATCTTTATTATGATCATTATTATAGCCATCATTATTAACGTTTTTGGGCTGTTTTCTTTTTCTTCTTTTTAATTGATGGTTTTTTTTATTTTTTTTAGCATTTAGCTTATCGAAATCTTCAGGATGTATTTCATCAAACTCTGATTCAAAACATGTCTTTTCATCTAAATTCTGTAACTTTAAATCATCTTTATTAAAACTTTGATAGGCCTTTTCATTGAAAATAGTTCCAAACCCTCTTGTAATTCCATTACCCAGGCCTATAAAACTTGGTAAATCAAAATTTGTTTTAAATAACCCATCAAAGGCTCCCCATTTATTATCAATTGAAACTGGATCTATAGAAGCAACTTTTACCATCGACAATAGTTTATTAGGTTTTGTCAGTTTTAATTCATTTGAAATAAAAGCTAGATTTTTCTCAAGTAATTTATTCAAATAATTTATTTTATTTTCAGAATCTATTCTTTTAAAATCTTTCCAAGCGTTTTTATTTAAAGCTGCCCAAGGAGTTATAAATTGATAATTGAACGGCTTTTCTCTGTATTGAAAAACTTTTTCATTCTTATCAATTATTTTATCTACAATTTCAAAAGTTATATTTCCAAAATCTAGTCGTTTAATATTATCTATTAATTGTAGCACAGCATCAACGCCATCGCCTATTCCAACAATAAATATATTCTCATTTATAACTTTTACTTGAACTCGCGGATATAAATATCGGTCACGGTATTTTCCATTTAGCATTGGCACAATATCATGCGATGAATAATTGCGCATAATTACTCCCTTAACCTGATATGGGGTTTTTTTTACCGGTTTATCGGATTTTAAACAAGCCGTTATAGCCCTAGCTTCTTTTTTATTAGTAGTTATGATTATCCTTTAGAAATTATACTTATATATAAAAAGAGGGTTATTGACTCATTGTATCTAGGAATTCATCATTCGTTTTAGTTCTTTTAATTCTATCTTGCAAAAACTCCATAGATTCAATTGTATTCATCTCATTAAGCAATTTTCTTAATATCCACATTCTAGCGAGGGTTTTTTTATCAAGAAGCAACTCTTCTTTTCTGGTCCCAGAGCGCACTAAATCGAATGATGGATATATTCTTCTATCGCTTAAACGTCTATCAAGTACTAATTCCATATTTCCAGTACCTTTAAATTCTTCAAAAATGACATCATCCATTCTGCTGCCAGTATCAATTAAAGCAGTTGCTATAATAGTTAGGCTTCCTCCTTCTTCCGTATTCCTGGCAGCGCCCAAAAATCGCTTAGGCTTTCTAAGAGCATTAGCATCAACTCCCCCAGAAAGAATTTTTCCACTATGTGGTATTACTGCATTATGCGCTCTACCTAATCTTGTAATACTATCTAAGAGAATAACAACATCATCACCAAATTCAACCATTCTTCTTGCTTTTTGAATAACCATATCAGCTACAGATACATGGCGCTCAGGTGGTTCATCAAATGTCGAACTTACAACTTCCGCATCCACATTTCGCTTCATATCTGTCACTTCTTCAGGTCTCTCATCAATTAATAATATTAGTAATTTAGTTTCTGGATGATTTGCTCTTATCGCATTAGCAATTTTCTGAAGAAGAATCGTTTTACCAGTTTTAGGCTGAGCAACTATTAATCCCCTTTGGCCCATACCCATCGGAGATACAAGATCCATTATTCTAGTAGACATATCTTTTTTATCTACTTCAAGATTAAATTTTTGCTCTGGATAAAGTGGAGTAAAATTATCAAATAAAGTTGCTTTCTTTACATGATCGGGGGGGAAATCATTCACAGCTTCCAATTTTAAAAGAGCATAAAATCTTTCTTTTTGTTTAGGCGGGCGTATTTCTCCAAAAACCTGGTGACCAGTTCTAAGACCAAATCTTTTAATTTGGGATGGACTTACATAAATATCATCTGGCCCTGGCAAATAATTAAAATCAGGGCTTCTTAAAAAACCATATCCCTCTTTTAATACTTCTAGGACGCCAGTTGCTTGTAAAATTCCCTCTTTTTTATTATGAGCTTCAAGAATTTTTACAATAAGCTCCTGTTTACTTAAACCTGAAATATCCTCAAGTTCTAAATCATTTGCAAATTTAGTAAGCTCATCAATATTTTGGGATTGAAGCTGATTAACATCCATAAGACAATTCCTTTAAAATTTTATTATGTAAAAAATACTATTAGGGGAAAATTTGTGGCGCTTTGAAGTCACCCAATAACATAAATTACATTATATACTTACATTGTCAAAATTAATTTCAAAAAATTTATAAATTGTTTTTGCCGCATAATGACTGCCAAAAACGACGCTAGTGGCCCCTTTTTTTGATTCAACTGATATATAATAAAGCGCCTTTTCAATAGGATAAATAATTGTACACGCAATATTATGTTTATTTAATGCATTAAATAATTGATTTTTATCCATTAATTGTGAATTTGGCAATGATGATATAATTAATTCATCAAACAATCCTTTGAGACTCTTTGCAATATAATCAACAGCTTTATCTTCTTTTAAAACTACAAGGCCAATCTTTTTGGAGGTATTTATGGATTCTAATGTTAATCTAATTGTATTAATTCCTGCTGAATTGTGTGCCACATCATAAAAAATTGGTAATTTTTTATTTAACCGCTGAAAACGCCCCGGCCATACCGTTGTCCTTAGCCCGTCATAAATAATTTGATAACTTAATTTTTCTATAAAAGAACTTGAAGCCCTAATTGCCAATGAAGCATTATACGCTTGATGCTTTCCCAATAAAGGAATAGAAAATTCTTTATTCTCAACTTCAAATTTTGTAGAAAAATAATCAATAAAAATATTATCAGGTTGATTAACAATTTCAATTTTAGAATTAAAATCTTTTGCTGTTTGAATAAAAATATCTAAAACCTCCTTTGTTTGCTTAGTTGTTATTAGCGGGGTATTCTTTTTTATTATCCCAGCCTTTTCAAGTGCTATTTCATTCATAGTGTTACCTAAAATATTTTGATGATCATAATCAATGGGTGTTATAATTGTAAGGCTCGGATTTAATACATTCGTAGAATCTAATCTTCCACCTAAACCAGTTTCTATTATTGCAATATCAACTTTTTTATAATAAAAATAATAAAATGCTAAAACTGTAGTGGTTTCAAAAAAAGTTGATTTTATTTTATCAATATCATCATTAAAATTTTTCATAAACTCAACAATAAAACTATCAGAAATTGGACTACCATTAACTCTTATTCTTTCATTAAAATTTACTAAATGAGGAGATGTATAAAGCCCAACACTTAAACCTGATTTTCTTAAAATATTTTGAAGCATAGCCGCTGTTGACCCTTTGCCATTTGTTCCTGCTATATGAATGGTTTTTAGTTTATTATGAGGGTTTTCACACCTATTTAATAGTTCATGTGTATGATCTAACCCAACTTTTATTCCTAATCGTTGTAAGCTAAATAATTTATTTAAAGTAGAATTAATTTCAGGTAATGAATGCTGTTTTAACATTTATAATAGAATACCCTAAAAATCTTTTAGCAATATTTGCAAAGCTTGACGGGGAATCAGTAACGTAAAAATCTTGCTTCCCTTTATCTAAATTATTATTGATCATGTGGTTTTTTTTTAAAATCAAATACACTTCTTTTGCTAATGATTCTGCTGAATCAATTAGCATCAAATTATTTGTATACTGCTTAATTGCTGGTTTTAATAGAGGGTAATGAGTGCAGCCTAAGATCAATGTATCAATCTTTGACAGATCGATATTTTTAAGATAGTACTCTACTATAGCTGAGACTATAGGTCCTTCTAATAGGCCCTCTTCAACTAAGGGAACAAATAAAGGGCATGCTTGTGAAACAGTATTTATAGAGGGATTAATTTTAATTAGTTCATTTTGGTAAGCATTTGAACTAATTGTAGCGATTGTTCCTATAACCCCCACATTATTGTTTTTTGTTAATTTTACAGCAGAATCAGCTCCTGGGGTTATTACCCCTATTATAGGAATATCAAAATCATTTTGAAGAGCAGATAGCGCAAGGGCAGATGCTGTATTGCAGGCAACTATAATTAATTTTGCATCTTTTTTTAAAAGAAATTCTGTTATTTGTAAAGCATATTGAACTATAAGCGGAGTACTTTTATTGCCATATGGAACCCTAGCCGTATCTCCAACATATACAATATTCTCATTTGGGATTATCTTTTTAATCGCATTTAAAACTGTAAGCCCCCCTAATCCTGAATCAAAAACTCCTATGGGTCTATTATCAGACATTAATTATCAGACATTAATTGTTCTTTTGATTTTCTAAAGCGCATTATTCCACCGTATATCCCTTTTGCTATTTTTTGTCTATAGGAAGCTGATTTTAATTTCCTTTCTTCATTTGGATTAGAAATATATCCGGCTTCTACTAATACATTAGGCATACTTGCGCCAATTAAAACATAAAAACCCGCTTGCTTTAATCCTCTATTAGGAGAGTCTAATAATGGGTCTAGTTCATCTTGTATATAAGCGGCAAGGTCTTCACTTTCTTTCATAAACATACTTTGAGCCATTGTAGCCATAATTAAATTTTCTCCCGTCATAGAGCTATATTTATTTCTTGACTTCCCTTCCTCCATTCTGATTGCCGAATTTTCTCTAGAAGCAACTTCAATAGCATCATCTGTTTTACCGGGCCTTAACAAATAAGTTTCAAATCCTCTAACATTTCTATTTGGATTAGAGTTTACATGAATGCTAACAAATAGTTTCCCATTAGTCTCATTTGCAATTTGCGTTCTTTTCCAAAGTGGTATAAATATATCCTCCTCTCTTGTGTATACTACTTTTATGTGGGAATTCTTTTCAATCAAACTGCCAACTCTTTTTGTGATATCTAGAACAATATTTTTTTCCTTAGCCCCTCTCTTTCCTACTGCACCGCCATCCTTACCCCCATGACCAGCATCAAGCACTATTGTATCTAATTTCCATCTATTCTTTAGTTCTTTTATATGAGATGATAGCTTTTTAAATGGAGTCCTAAGAGTTACAACTATCGCATTAGGATCGCTACTTTGATAAACTTCATGACCAATTATTTCAGTTCGCACTCGAAAAGCAAGTTGAGCAGATTCATCAAATTGATTTGAAATTACTTTTGTTACAACTCCTTTCATCTGAGTCTTTTTTATCATTGAGGTATCAACTAACCCATCTTTTATTGTTAGATAAAACCATCCATTGGCGTTGATAAAAGAACTTATATCTCCATCAGAAAATTGCTTCGATGTTTTTACCCTTAAAATTGTGCCATTAGACTTTTGTTCAATTTTTACATTGTTAATGTTAAACTTTATTAGACTTAGGCTTAATAATTTTTTCCCTGCGTCATAATCAACCCCAGGGTAAATACTATTTTTTAATATTGAAAAAAAAGATTTTGCAGGAACATAGATATCTTTTTCTTTTTCTATAGCATTTTTAGTTAATTGGAAAACTTTATCATTAATAATAATAAAGCTAGATAGATTAGAAATTTTTACTCTATTATCAGATAAATATAAAACTATTTTCTGTCTTGCAACATTTTCATAAGGCTCTCTATCTGAAAGAATTCTTGAAATATCTCTAATAGAAATGTAGGCCTCTCCCTTATAATTTATTGTGGATAACGCATCTTCATTCTTATCTATAATATTTAGGACTCCAATTGATGTGTCAAGTGCGAAAATATTTGTTAATAGAGATAAATTAAATATTAATAAATATAAAATTCTATATATTGGCATTTGCATTATTATGAATTTACCAAAATCAAGTTCAATATTAAGATTCTATATATTGGCATTAATTTGAGCATGTAGAGGCATAATAAAATAATATGAATTTCTAAACTGATAGAAAATTTTTCGATGATTAACAATCTCTATCATATGATTTTCTCCAGTATAAATACCTGACTGATAATGTAAAAATAATTTTTTATCTAAATGATTTATCCAATAATATCCTGAATCTGTATATTTATCTTGACAAGTATAATCAAAAGTGCCATCAGATTTAAGTTTTAAATAATAGTTTTGGTTAAACTGTCTGCTCTTATAATAGTGGTTTTCTGAATTAATTATATATGAATTACTACTATCTAATATTGGATTTATATATTTTTCATTATTGATAATCCAGTTATTTCCAGCAATAAAATTATTTTTACCGATTATAGTATTTAATAATTTTTGGGCAGAAAGCTGTAAATGATTTAATTCTCCCGAACTATCGATTAATGTCCATTCTTCATTAATAACTCTATCTACATAATCATTATCCCTGATTATACATAGTACATTTCCCTTAATTAAAGGGGAATAGTTAACGTTAAATAAAGTCCACTCTTCTAACCATAAAGGTGTGGATTTATTAATTAATTTACGAATACCAATAAACTTGCCATTATTAGACCATATTGGTAAAACATAGCTTGTATCATTTAAACCACCCTTGCTTTCTAATTTCCCATCTCTGCTCCACCAATAATAATTATTTTCTTCAAAATGAAAACGTATCTGTCCATCATTATACCAAATATTCCCTTGGCGCATTTTTAACTTATTATTAACAATAAGTTGAGATAATCGATTTCCATTTGAATGCCACCATATAACTGAGTTATTGGGCTTTATATTTCCATTAGAATAAATCGCTTCATGCATTAATGTTCCGCTGTTGAAATAGCGTAATTCTTTTATTAATTCATTTTTCATTAAATCATAAGTTCTAATAATAGCGGGCGATCTATTATTATACCATCTAGTAATTCGTTCTTTAAATCTATTTGGAATTAATATAGACAAATCATTCAACGGGATGTTTCTATCATTCATAACAATATTAATAGAATCATTGTTATCACAATTGGCAAATAGAAAAAGAAGTAATATAATTTTCAACAATTGTTTCCTATCATTCCGTAATTAATTATATGTAACTATTGATGTTTAAATATTAGAAATTAAATAAGAAATGATAGCGCCCCATTAACTGGGGCGTTATCATTAATTGCTGTGATAATCGGTTTATTTATTCGGATACATCATATAAACCAGATATAAGACAAGTAACCCCGCCAGACCATTATCACCGATCTGCGAGAATAAGTTACCTACACCTGCAATGACGCCGAAAGGATCGTTGAATAATATTCCAACAATTATCCCGAGGACAACTAAACTAATAAGTAAATCTGTTAGTTTTGTAATCCAACCCGTTAGCTTTGCTATCGCATCATTCATATAATTCCTCCTATATGTTAAGGAAGGGCTAGCGTCCTTTTAATAAAGGACCCTACATCATACCCTATTGTTTTAACCTACAGGAAAGAAACAAATATTAATAGTGCGAGTAGTCCTGCTAAGCCACCATCCATAAAAGAGTTAACTAATTCAGTCAACCCCAATACAGGGTCCATGCCCGTTGGATAAAGTATATTAGCAAAAACAAAGAAAACGACTAGTCCTTTAATTAGACTAACGATTCCACCTACTACGGAATTAACGGTTGAAGCTACATCAGCCATATTGTTCCTCCTTGATTTGGTTTTTAATAAAAACGGGGACAAAACCCCCCGCTTCTTGGTATGTGACGTATTCGTTATTTACGAATATTTCCATTCTTAAAGTAAATTTAAGAACAATTATTTATATTGCAATATTATAATTAATAAAAATTAAAATCTTTTCTTCACCAATTGTGCTTTTCTATACCCGCGCATAGTACTATAAATCACTAGATATCTTATAAAGATACCAAATGAAAAAATCTTGTTCAAAAATTTTATAATACTTGCAAAAAGGGTATTGAAAATCAAGTAACCTTTAAAGCTCTTTACCCAATTCCCTCCTAATTCGTTATGGTGCTTAGGATGCCGTTCTAGTAATATTGGAAGATTATATTTGCCATAAATTTCCATTTGAGCGCAAAATTGCTCTAATGTTCTCTTATGATAATGTTCCGCAACTATTTTAGATGAATAGTAAAATGACCTGGGAAAACTATCCCATATTCGTATAGCTAAATCTGTATCTTCTCCACCATAATATTTGATCTTTTCATCAAATAATTCTGTTGCTTCAATTGCTCTCCTTTTAACAGCTGAATTATTGAATAAAAACCAAGTTGGTCCAATTATAGATTCTTCTCCAAATTGTCTTGCACCGCGATTTTTACTATAAAAATAATGATCGAGCATATTGGGTGTCTCTTCTTTTGGCAACACGACCTTACCAATTACACCAACAATTTCTTCTTTCATTAAAATTTTTTCTACATTTAATAACCAATCTTGCTGAATAACCATATCACTATCAATAAAACATATAATTTCTGAATTTCCACTCCTTATTCCGCAGTTCCTTGCTGTAGAAAGGCCCTTGTTGAATTCAAGGCTTATTATGGTAAAGTTTTGCTCAGAACTAAAACTATTCAAACATCTTAATGTATTATCTGTAGACCCATCATCAATTGCGATAACTGAAAAACTATCCTTAGAATACTCCTGTGAAAAAATACGAGCTAAGGTCTTTTCAATTATATGCTCTACATTATAGCATGGGACAATAATATCAAATTTTGTTTTAAGACTCATGTCCACCCAAGGTGTTTATAATAACTATATAGAATATTTGATGTATTTTTATAATTATGATATTTATTTACCCAGGTTATACTTTTTTTCTTTTGCTCAATTATTTTATCCTTATTAGTAATTAATTCAGATAAGATATTGTATAATGAGGGAGCGTCAACATTAATAAAAGGATGGTCTGGAATAAATCTTACATATTTTGGTGGTAATTCAGTTACACAACAAAGGCCCATGGAAAGCGCTTCAACTGAATTCATACCGTATCCCCACCCGCCTCTATTATAAACTTGATCAATTAATATATCGCATGTTCTTTTTATTTTTTGTGCTTCGTCAAATGACCTGTTTTCTATCAAAACAAACTCAATTCCTTTTTCTTCAACCAATCTTTCGCATATAGGAATAATTGCTTCACTGCCTTTATAATATCTATTAGTTGGGGCGTGGCATATTCTAATAGGTTTGTTTATTTTTATATTTATGGAAAATTGATCTGTAGCATAAGGCAAAAACATATATTTCATATTAGGATGTTTATCCATCAAATCTAATTCACTTGTAATGTTCAATTGACTTGCGTCATTTAAAGTTTTTAATACTCCTCTAGTTCTCAAGTCTTGTCCATGATAGGTACATGAAATAGCCTTATCTAAATCAATTAGTCTTTCAATAAACCTGCAATCACGGTAAAACTCCAAACCCCATTCAAAATGGTATATATCATAATCAAGTAGATTGTTCTTTTTAATGGCTGGGTCTACGTAAAACTTCCAAACCCAATCGCGAAAACGAAAAAAATATTCTTCTAATATGCCATTCGCTTCCCAAATAGGCGGGTGACCATCTTTTTCTTTGTAATCGCCTAATTCCCCTCTATATAATTGATAATATTTATGTCGCCAAAACATATACCATGATTGAGAGGTAACCAAAGGAAGATTTAAACAAATACCGGGATCAAAATTGTTGCGGGATTTAAATAATGTAATAAATTCACATTTATTACCTAATTCTTCATGGGCCATTTTCCACAAAGTTAATGTGTTGACAGTGTTTTCAGGAGAAATATAGAGTATTTTCATAATTATATATTTAAATAATCACATATAATATGTTTGTTATAAAGTTTGGTTCCAAACCCATATTAAGTTGTTAAAAATAAGAATGGATACTGTTTATATTAGATTATTGTTCATTAATTGATTTAATAATATTGAAAGTAAATTTACAAATGGATCAAAATCAATGAAGCTGTTAATTGTACCTTCTTGGTACCCAACAAATATTCATCCTGAAAGTGGAACATTTTTCAGAGATAGGGCTAAGATACTTCAACAGTGCGGTTTTTCAATAACTATAGCAACGCATATATTACATTCAACAAAAGATATATTAAAATTTAAACAAAATGATAACGATATTAACCCTGAGGTTGATGATGGGGTTGTTGTTTATAAAACTGAATCAATCAATCCATTTCCAAAAATGCCGAACAAGACATTTAATCATTATAAAAAATTGATATTATCACTTGTTAAAAATGTCATTAATATATCTAAGCCAGAATTTGTATTTATAAATTCTTCACTTTATGGGGGTGCCGCTTTAGCAAAATATTTACACAGTGAAATGATCCCATTTATGGTTTCCGAGCATTTAAAAGAATTTATTCTTAAAAATCAATTTTCTTTATTTCAAAAAGAATGTATTAATGAATGCTATAATTATTCTTCTAAAATAATCACGACTAGTAAGGTTTTAAAAAATGAAATTATTAATAATTTCAATATTAACAGTAAAAGAGTTTTATTGATACCGAACCCTGCAGATACTAAATATTTTTTACCAAAAAGAAGCAAGACAGGTGATACCTTTACTTTTATTTCTGTTGCGCTTCTTCGTCCTGAAAAAAGATTAGATATATTAATTAAAGCATTTGCAATTCTTTCCAAACATATTCCAAATATTGTTCTTACTGTTATAGGCGATGGTCCTGAAAAAAATAAGCTAAAATTATTATCCCATAAACTGGGAGTAAATAATCGTATAAATTTTATAGGGTATCAAAATAAAATAGCAGTATCAGACATACTCAGAGATCATGATGCGCTTGTACTATCTAGCGATGTAGAAACTTTTGGCGTGGTTATCGTTGAAGCAATGAGCGTTGGTCTGCCAGTTATAGCAACAAAATGTGGTGGGCCAGAGTCTATTGTTGTAGCAGAAACGGGAGTGCTTGTTGATTCAAATGATAAAAATAAACTGAGTGTAGCTATGAAAAATATGATTGAAGACTATAATAATTATGATTCAAATACAATTAGGCAAATAGCAATAAACATATATGGTGATAAGGCTTATGGAGACAATATTATGAATGCTATAGATTCGGTTCTTTCGGCCAAAGATTAAGAGTTTTTTTAATTATATTTATTTCGCTTTTATACAAAAACCCAGTTAGCGCTAAAGCTAGAGGATAGTATAAAGTTAAAATATACTTATTTGTATAATCATGACTGCTTGTTGAGTATAGTAAAAAAATAACCCCCATTGTAAAAAAAATTCTAATTATACGACCCCATTCATATGATATGGGAAATAAACTAAGATTAATTATAAATATTATTATAAACATTATTATAAAAGATATACATGTTGCTATTGCAGCGCCTTGTGCTCCATATTTTGGAATAAAATAAAGATTAAAAATAATATTACTAATTGCCCCTATTCCTCTAGAAACAGCTATCCATAATGATTTTTCTTGATGAAATACTCCGGGTAATTGCAATAAATATAATCCATAAAAAACATAGCCCAAGGATATCCAAGGAACTATTGATGCTGAAGACCAATATTTCTCTCCATATAGTGAAATACTTCCAAATTCCATCCTAACAATATTATCAACCCATAAAAATAATATAACCCATAGAAATCCCAGCAAAGCAAATACATAAGAATTAATTCTAGCATATAAAGGTTTGTTTTTATCATCTCCTCCAATTTTTAAAAAAAATGGTTGCCATGCCATATTAAATCCCATAACTATTAACATCATTAACATTCCCAACTTATATCCTGAGCTATAAATACCCACTGTATGAAGATCGGTCATTTCTTTTAATATATATCTATCAGCCAACTCCATCATCATTGCGAAAACTCCTGATGGCAACAAAGGCAAGCCAAACTTCATCATTTTTTTCCATGAAGCAATAGACCCTTTGTTTAAATTAATGCGGCTATAAACAAAAGGAATAGTTGAAAAAAATAGGATAGATGAAATAATAAAATTGCTAAGTAAAACACCATACACGCCCATTTTAAAATGTAATACAAATAAAACATTAAGGATTAATGAACCAAGCACATTTATCAAGCTGAATGCAATGTACGCTAGCGGTTTTTCTTCAGCTCTAAAAATTAATTGTGGGATAGACCACATGACATCTAAAGCAATTATCCACCCTACTAATAGAATTAACCTGTCATCATTAATACCAAGCAATACGGGGGAAAGAAACTTCCTTAAAATGGATATTATAAGGCCAAAAGAAATAGAAGTAATAAAAAAAGAAATCCATGCTGAGCTAAAATAAATGGTTTTTTCTATTAAATCAGACTGGATATATCTTTTCATAAGCGCAGCATCTAAGCCATAATGCATTACTACGCTCATGAAACCCATTAAGACGTAAGCTAAAGATATAATACCATATTCATCTGGAGTAAAAATATTTGTATACAATGGAAGTAATAGGAAAGTAATAATTCGTGCTAATATATGTCCTAAACCATATACTAGCGTATTTTTTGATAAGTTTAATATTTCCTTTAACAAAATAATTATAAATCAAGAATCACTGTATCTCTAAAAACCCCACTAGATCCAAAGTTCTCTTTAAACTTAGCTAATCCCATATTAGGCTCTTCGTTTACAGTAAATATTCCAAAATCAAAAACTTTAAAATTATTTCTAATTGCATCTTTCAAAATTTCATAAAACAATAAGTTGATAGGCCTATGTTCTTGATAGCTCTCATTATGACTAATATAAAAAGCAAGGATAACATTTTTGTTTGCAACAAAATTTATGACACCACCTACCATTGTGTTGTTTAAGAATGCGGCATGAAGTAAAATATTTTTGGGAAATAACTTTTTAAGCTTTAATAATTCATCAACAGTATGGGTGGGTTTTACATTATGACGATTACTAAGATTCTTTTTCAATATATTATAGAATGAATTGAAATCATCACTATTATTAACAACTAAACCCGAGCGCTGGGCCTTACGTAAAGCCTGTCTATGTGAAGGTTTAAATTGATTTACATTTTTTTCTATAGAATCCTCTAAAAAAAGGATGCTACTAACTTCTCTTTTAACATATTTGTACCCAGATCTAAGTAATGAATAATCAATATAGTTTGTTTTTCTTTGATTATAAATAATAGGGGGTAATGTTATTCTAGCGCGCGAAAATTTTTGTTTTTTTAAATATAAATTTAATTGATCTACTAGTTGAAGCGCGTCACTAAAAGAAAGATCTGCTGGCGTAACAAAAGACCCCATTGAAGCGCCTGGATGCGAAATTAATATTTTTTTATATGATTCTGTAGTTTCGGCAGCAGGAAAAACGCTTAAAGGTTTATTGTTCTTATAAAAAATTAGACTATGATCAATAAATTTATCTTTAGAATGATATGACAAAAATTTTCTTGTGTGAAAAAGAGTCCCATTATTTGAACTATGAACAATTTCTTCCCATTCATTTAAAAAGCTATCATTGTATCTATCAACGGTTATCATATAACTGAATTTAACGAATATGTATAGGTGATTTGTTCCAATTTTTTATCAGCTTTATTATTAATATTAGATAGCTATTAAATATAATATGGGCAAATTAGGTTATTGATTAAATGTGTAATTCAACTATTAATAAAATAATTTCTCGTGAAATATTGGACTCACGAGGGAATCCTACTATCGAAGTAGATGTTTACCTGAAAAATGGTGCTTTTGGTCGCGCTGCTGTTCCATCTGGAGCATCTACAGGAGAACATGAAGCTGTTGAACTACGCGATAATGATAAATCTCGTTATTTAGGAAAAGGTGTAAAAAAAGCCGTTGAGAACGTTAATAAAATTATTTCTGATAAAATAATTGGTCTAGATGCATTAAATCAAAAAAATATTGATAATACAATGATTGAATTAGATGGTACTCCAAATAAATCATCTCTTGGCGCAAATTCAATACTTGGAGTGTCTATTGCAGTAGCAAAGGCCGCATCAAATGCAAAAAAAATACCTCTTTATGAATATCTTAGTAAAGATAATGTATATACAATGCCTATTCCGATGATGAATATTATTAATGGGGGAAGTCATGCAGATAATAATGTGGATTTTCAAGAATTCATGGTTTTCCCTGTTGGCGGAGATTCTTTTTCTAAGGCATTACAAATGGGAACTGAAATTTTCCATCAATTAAAAAAAGTTCTAAAGGGTAAAAACCTAAATACTTCTGTAGGAGACGAAGGCGGCTTTGCTCCTAATTTAAAATCTAATGATGAAGCAATTGAGATTATTTTAACTGCAGTAGATAAAGCTGGCTATAAAGCAGGTAAGGATATTTTTATAGCATTGGATGTTGCTGCAAGTGAAATTTTTGTTAATAATAAATATATAATTAAATCAGAAAATAAATCTTTATCATCTGATCAAATGATTTCATATTATAAAGATTTAATTAATAAATACCCTATAGTCTCTATTGAAGACGGTCTAGCTGAAGATGATTGGGATGGGTGGAGTTTAATGAATTCAGAACTGGGAAATAAAATCCAAATTGTAGGTGATGACTTAACGGTTACAAATATCAATCGTTTAAATAAAGCAATAGATTTGAAATCCATGAATGCAATATTAATTAAATTAAATCAAATTGGATCTGTAACAGAAACGATTGAGGCTATAGATCTGGCTAAAAAAACTAATTATGGAGCAATAATTTCCCATAGATCGGGTGAGACTGAAGACACAACTATAGCAGATTTAGCCGTTGCATGCGGTGTTGGACAAATAAAAACAGGCAGCGCATCAAGAACTGATCGTATTTGCAAATATAACCAGCTTCTTAGAATTGAAGAAAACCTATTGAATAAATCTCATTTTCCAGGATTAGAAGTATTAGGTCATTATGAGAACCACTTATAGATCAAAAAAAAGAGGAAGCTTTAATTCAAATAAGTTTCAACAACAGTTGATTCGTGTTATACTTATTTTTGGTTCTATTATACTGCTTATCATCTTTTTCTTTGGTGATCATGGTTTATATCAATTATATCAATTAAGATCAGAAAAAACTAAAATACAATCAACAATATCTTCTTTAAGAGATAAAAAACAACTATTGGAAGAAGAAAAAGCCAAGCTTGGTAATGACTCTAAATATATTGAACAGCTGGCAAGAGAAAAATTTAGAATGGCTAAAAAAGGTGAGAAAGTTTTTAAGGTAATTGAAAAAGATTCAAAATAATATCAATATCCTAAATTATAATATATTCTATCACCTCCAAGCTTACCCATACAAATCAATTCAATATTCTTTGGCTTAGATTTAAAATCATAATATAATTCTGCTATAACATGTGATCTTGGCGATATTATTGCTAAATCCTGGTGCTTACCTTTAAATGGGTTTAGCTCTCCTTTATTATTCCCCTGGCTAACAGCTTTTAATAAAGCCATTGCAGAAAAATCTAATTCTTTAGAATGACTAATGTTCGCAACACGCAATTTTATCTCTACTTGATTCCCATTAATTTTAGAAGAAATTAATTTATACTTTGCATTATCTGCTAATTGAGTTGTTCCGGCCTCGTGAGAGACTCGACCTTCAAGAAGAGATTCAACCGGGATATAAAATTCTATTGTTGCCTTAATAAATTTACCGGATTTATCTTTTTTTAATTTTTTTATAGAGGCCCCTGGTAAAATTTCTCCTATAATATTATCCTTGCTTTTATTAGGGGAAGTATAAATATCTGTTTTTTTTATGACTTCTGTAGTTTGAGAAAACAGATTAAAGGATATAGCAAATAATAGAAATAGTATTTTCATTTATAGCTACTTAATTAGTCAATGTGTTTTGTTTAATAAATGCATCCATATATATTTCAACCCTGCGGTTTTTGGCTCTTGCCTTTCTGATATCAACAGAGTTTTTGCCCATTTCACTTACAGGTAAAACAGGACGATGCTCTCCATAACCCATAGCAGAAAACTTGCTTTCGGGAATTTTTGAAAAATCACTTAGTAGTTTAACAATATTTAATGCTCTTCCCGTAGAAAGGTCCCAGTTGCTTTGAAAGGGAGCGTTTTTTGGCAAAGGCAAGTCATCAGTATGTCCTTCACATCTAATTTCCACATTAAGAAACCCGCCTCTTTTTTCAATTGCTTCTAATAACTTTGCAAATCTATCATCTTCATATACATTTAATAATTTTGATACGCGAACAATTCCTCCAATTTGTCTTAATAGGGGATATACTACAGGCTGGACATCATCATCCATTGATTTAAATAACCTACCACTTGCTAGAGTTATCTTTACGCCTTTTGTAACACGGTCAACAGAAACATAAGAAGACTCTATGTTTTCTTTTAATTCCGTATAGGTTTCATCTAAGAGCATATTTATTACTCTATCAATATGTTTTTCCGCATCATTAAGAATAACTAATAGTAAAATAAAAAATGTTAAAAGTAAGGTAACTAAATCAGCATAAGTAACTGCCCAAGCTGTACTTTTTGCTTTGGCTTCTTCAGCTGACATTCCATATGATTCTTTAGACATATATTAATCATCCAGCCTGGATGACTGTGGAACAAAGGTCATTAATTTTTCTCTCATTAATATGGGGTGCTCTTTAGAGTGGATACTTATTATTCCTTCAACTACAATACTTTTTACCATCATCTCTTCTTGTGATTTCCTTGCTAGCTTACCCCCAATTGGTAAAAATACTAGATTAGATAAAAGAACACCATAAAAAGTGGTTATTAATGCTAAGCCCATTCCCCCAAGTAATTGTGCAAATTTTTGTGCAACATCAAAATCCATACTGCTTACATCAGCAGAGTTTCCACCAGAAAAATTGTTCATCATTACAATTAGACCCATAACTGTTCCAAGCATGCCAAAAGCTGGTGCATATGAACCCAAATAGAAAAATATTTCCTGGCCCATTTGATGCCTTTTTTGAATATTGCTTAATTCTAAATTCAAATAATTTCTTAATCTTAAAGGATCTCGTTCGTTAATTGCTAACTCTATTCCATTTCGAAGAAACGTGCTTTGAATAGATGGCAGATCTGCCTCTAAAGATAAAACTCCATTCTTTCTTGCTTTTTCCCCTTTTTCTACTATTTCTCCAATTATTCCTTGATAATCATGTTCCTCGCTAGTAAAAACATTTTTTAGAACAGAGAATAATCCAATTATGTTTTTTAAAGGATAGTTAACCATAGCCGCTGCAACTGTTCCACCAAAAACTATAATAATTGAATTGATGTTCATAAACCATCCTAAATCGCCATCTTGTCTTAAAATCCCAAGAAAAATAATTCCGATTCCAGATAAAAGTCCTAGTATAGTGCCAAAATCCATTATTTTATGTTAATCCCTTAGTATTTATATTTAGTTGTCAGCCTTAAGATGCGATTTAGCTGCTTTGTAATATAAATAATCATTTTACATTGCATCTATATTTTATTAATTGATCTGTTAAATACTTATGTTATTAGATAAAAAAAATATTATTGTTGTTGGAGGGACTTCAGGTATTGGTAAGTCCGCAGTAAAAGCATTTATAAAAGAGGGTGCTTTTTTAACAGTTATTGGAAGAAACAATAAAAAACTATTAGATATAAAAGCAATATTAGGCAATAATGGTATAACTATAGAAGGTGATGCCTCTCAGGCAGAAACTATAAATGATGCTATAAAAAAAGCTTTCAAAACATTTGGGGATCTACACGGACTTTATCATGTTGCAGGTGGTAGTGGCAGAAATCAAGGAGATGGTCCATTACACGAAGTTTCTGATGAAGCATGGGATTATACTAAGTTAATTAACTTAGATTCTGTTTTTTACTCAAACAGGGCAGTTATAAACCAATTTATCGATCAAGGGCATGGTGGAACCATATTAAACATGAGTTCAGTGTTAGGGTTTTCTCCATCTTCAAAATTCTTTTCAACACATGCATATGCCTGTACAAAATCTGCTGTTATTGGACTGAGTAAATCGCTGGCATCTTATTATTCAAAATATAATATTCGTATTAATGTTATTTCACCTGGATTGATTGCAACTCCAATGTCCAAAAGAGCACAATCTGATAAAAAAATAATAAGCTATATACAGACTAAACAGCCATTAGATGGGGGGCGGATAGGAGAAGCAATTGATCTTGATGGAGCAGCCGCCTATTTCATGTCAGATAAATCAAATTTTACTACGGGTCAGGTTTTGAGTATAGATGGAGGCTGGACTGTAAATGGATGATAATAATATTGAAT